>Ga0190363_1000665_pt1 | contig 20460 bp, 33 predicted proteins | sample 48721867_MG_FD_161272 | JGI IMG/M metagenome (GOLD analysis project Ga0190363, IMG submission 161272) | Hydrothermal vent microbial mat bacterial communities from Southern Trench, Guaymas Basin, Mexico - 4872-18-6-7_MG | ecosystem: Environmental > Aquatic > Marine > Hydrothermal vents >... | reverse complement strand
TTCTAACGTGTCTTTTACTTCTCTTGGTATTCTTACTCTTCCTCTTAATCTTATTACTGCTAATAATCTTGGCAAAGCCAACTACCCCACAGTTCTTCTTTTCAAGGTCTTTTTAAGTGCATTATACGTGGCCTTTGCAAAGTTTAGTGTAGTTCTAGTTTCTCCTCTTGTACGTGTCCAGACATCTTGTATCCCTGCTAGTCTCAATACCATTTTTGCTGTATCTCCTGCAACTAATCCAACTCCTCTTGGTGCTGGAATTAATGTTATTTCTACGCTTCCACTTTTACCTACAACTTTAAATGGTACGCTGTGTGGTCTATTGCATGAGCATTCCCAGCTTCCACATCCTCTCTTTACTGGGATCACGTGTAGTTTTGCGTTTTCAATTGCTTTGTTGATTGCGAATCTTAGTTGCTTAGCTTTTGCTGTTCCTATTCCAATTAATCCATCTTCATTACCTATTACGACTGCTACTTTAAACCTGCTCATTTCACCGGCGTCTGTTTGTTTTTGTACGATGCTAATGTCTATTATTTCATGCTTTAGGTCTGGAATTAAAGCGTCTATTATTTCTGGCTCCATTATAGGTAAGTTTAATGCGTATATTTGGTATATTGAAACTATTTTTCCTTCTTTAACTAGTCTTCCTAGGGTTGTTCTTGGAACCCATTCTTCAATATTTGTCACGTATCTACTCATAGATTTTCACCCTCTAAACTCCTTCATAATTTTTTCTTTTATTTCCTCAAAGTGTGTGGGTAGATTTTCTGGTGGTAAGTTTGATTTTAAGTAGATTGAAAATTGTCTTTCATATTTTTCTGGATTGTTTTCTTTAAGTAATAATGCGTATTTTGCTATATGTTCACCTTTAATTCGTTCTTCGCTTGGTAGTTTTTCTTCTCCATATGGTATTTCTAGCCCTGCATCTACTGCGCCTTTAAGTACGGCAAATACTCTAGCACCCTTAACTGGTCTATGTAATCCTATGTCTATTATTGCTTCTTTTACTCCTGCTTTAACTGATTTCAATCCAATTAGTAGTCCGGTGAGATATGCGGCTGGTGTGTTTGAGAATGATGCTTTCCAGCCGTATTTTTTTAATTCACTTGAATGAGCTGACGTTATAACTCTGTCACCTTCAACCTTTGCTTCAACTAATTGTGCTATAATGTATTTATTGGTTTTTCTCACTACTAATCTCGGCTTCCCAGAGATTATCATTCTCATTCTTTTTCGATAGTCTGTTTTTCCTTCTCTTCTTCTTCTGAACGGTACTCTGTATCTTGCTCCTCTAGCCATTTTATCTCCTCCTTGCTAAATCGTGTTCTCTAATATATGTCTTTATGTGTGCGATGCTTGTGAATGCACCGCCTTTCACCATCATGTATAGTTTTCTGTAAACCGATCTGCTTATTATTCTTCGTTTTCTGAGAAGTTTTAGGAATTTTCTTTGTGCTCGCACTTTTATTATCCACATTCTCTTCCTACTTATTGTTGAGCCTTTTCTGCTTCCTGGACCTTTCCTTCTTCCTCTCCTCTTTTGAAGCCTTTTCTCTCTTATTCTCCCTCTGCTTATTCCTTTTACGGGTTTTGCTTTTATGATGCCTTCACGTATTAATATTTTCACGTCTTCTCTAGTCATAGCTTCAGCTACTCTATCTAACTGTTCTGGATCTATCCATACTCTATTCTCGCCTACTCCAAGTATGTCTGCAGCTAGTCGTCTAACTGTTCTAAGTGTTAATGGCATGTTTTACACCTCTGCTTCTTGTATTTCTTCAATAATTTCGCCGGCGTTTAATATTTTTAACCCTAATTTAAGTGCCTTTTTCACAATTTCAATTCTTTTCCTTTTTCCAACTGTGTGAGCAATTCGTATTGCATAGACTTTGGGATCAATTTCTTCAAGTTCATTTGGATTTGAAACAATTTTCTCTTTATATCCTGATGGATGATATCCTCTAACTGTTTTTGGACTTCTGTAGCCTACTTCAACTGTTGGAGGGTATCCTTTTCTTTTCAGTCTATGTTTGTCGTCTAATCCTTTGGGTTTCCTCCAGGAGGTTCCTAGTCTTTTTAGCTTCCAGTGCCAAGGTCTAAGAAATCTTATCTCCCTTTCCTTTAGTTTTTTCCTTATTTTTGCAATTTTTTCTCTTTGCATTTTAATCACTCCTTAGCGTAAATGTAGATGCCGTCTAGGAATACTCGTGGGTCTTTCCCTTTAATTCTAGTTGCTAATTCTATATTTGCTGCTGTTTGACTTACTGATTCAATGTCTATTCCTTCTATGATGACCTCATCTTCTTTAACTGAAATTTTTACATCTCCAATTATTTTGGCTATTCTTGGAACCTTTTCACCTAAAAAGTTTTCAATTATAACTGTTTTACCCTTTGTTTTAACTGAAATTGGGAAGTGAGCGTAAACAATTTTCATTTTATATTTAAACCCTTTAGTTACTCCCTTAATCATATTTTTTATATGTCCTGCAATTGTGCCAGCTAATGCTTTATCTTTCTTTTTAGGTAAAAATGATTCTATAATAACCTTATTATTTTCAACTCTAATCATAATATTTTTAGCATGAGTAAAATCTCTTTCAAGTTTACCTTTAGGTCCAGATATAATTACTTTTTTTCCCTCTACTGTTACTTCAACTTCTTCAGGGATGTCTACTACTTTTTCTTCCTTCAAAATTTTAGCCATTTTTATCACCTAGTAGACGTATGCTAAGAGTATTCCTCCAATTTTTAGTTTCTTTGCCTCTTTATGGGACATTATGCCTTTAGGTGTTGATACGATTATTATTCCAATATCTCTTGCAGGTAGATATTGTTTTTCCCATTCTTCGATTTCTCTGTATTTAATTGGGAATCTTGGACGTATTGCGCCGCATTTATTTATTCTGCCTAGAAGTTGTACTCTTATTTTTCCAGCTCTTCCATCATCTATTAATTCTATTTCACCTACATAACCATATTTCTGCATTATTCTTAATACATTTGCAATTAGTTTTGATGCGGGCATTATTATGCACTCGTTTCTACCTCTATATTCGTTATTCATTATTGTGGCTAATGCATTTGAGAGGGTATCCGTCATTGTCATATTCTCACCTCACATGTACTTTTTGAATCCAATTTTTTCTGCAACTTCTCTGAAGCATTGACGGCATAGCATTAACCCGTACTTCCTTATTATTGGCCCATGAGATCCACATCTTCTACATCTTCTACTGCCTTTGCCGAATCTTCTCATTTTTGGTGGTCTATACTTTCCCATAATTACTCCTCCACGATTTCTACTCCAAATTCTCTTTTCATATACTCCATGGCTTCAATGGCGGTTACTCTATGTTTTTTATCAATTCTTGATTTTTTAATTCTTCTTCTCATCACCCTATATCCTGGTCTTTCAAGGGATATGCATACATCCATGCCAAATATTCCTATGTTTGGATCATATTTTGTTCCAGGAATATCTATATGCTCTCTTATTCCGAAGGAAATGTTTCCATATGGGTCAAAACTTCTAGCTTTAATTCTATTTCCCACTGCTACCAATGCTCTACGTAAAAATTCCTTAGCTTTATTTCCTCTTAAAGTAACTACACATGCTATATTTTCTCCCTTTCTTATACCGAATTCTCTAATTGTTCTTTTCGCTTTTCTCCTCAATGGCTTCTGTCCTGTCAAGCTTTCCAGTACCTTTACTGCTTTCTCAAGTTTTTCTCCAGATTCTCCAACAGCTATATTTACGACTACTTTTCCTATCTTCACTCTCTGCATGGGATTTATTTTCTCTTCAGTCATCACTAGTTCTTCTTCCATTTTATAACACTCCTTCAGGGAGGGATATTACTGGTTCTTCGTATCCTATTGTGAAGACATAAAGTAAGCTTGTTTTAATAATATCTTTACTTGGAAGTTCGATTGTAACTATGCTTCTATGTCTTCCAAATCCCTTCTCAACTTTTAAAACTTTACCAACCAAGCCTATATTTTTTCCTCCTATAACCATTACAAGAGAGTTTTCACCAAATTTTATATGATCTAAAATATCTTGTTCAGGAATGCTAATTTTAAGAACATCTAATGTCTTAAAAACGTCTTCAACTGGTTTTTTAGGATCTGAAATCTTTATTACATGATTTCTTCCATCATGTAAATTTAATTGTATATGCCCACCCTTAACGGTTCTCTTATCCTCTATTCTACATAACTTAAATTTCGCTTCTTCCTCTGTTATAGGGTGAAGTATGAAGCCTTTTTGTTTATGGGGGAGAACCCTATAATACTCCTTTGCGTCAGGTATTTCTATAACATCCATCAATCCAACTGGGAATTTATGGTCAATTCTAACTTTTCCATCAACTTTTATTTTTCTCTCTTTTATTATTCTTCTAGCTTCTCTAGCTGTTTCAGCATAATTCAAGATGTCTCTTACTATTACAAGTAGGGGGATGCATCTATCAAGTGGATGGGGACCGGGATTTGGCTTAACAGCAAATTTATATGCTTTCCTATGTATAGGCCAGAAGGCGGGTGAAGGGAATCTTTTTAAATGTCTTTTAGGACCTTTTTTACCCATTTTATTTTACCTCCATTTCTTCAAGTTTTTCCCTTCTTCTACGGTCTGATAAATCGAGTTTGGTTATCATGACTTTTGAGGGGTGGATTGGAACTGGAATTATAGTTCCATCTGCCTTTCTCCTCGTTACTCCCTCGACGTGAATTCTAAAGTTCTTTAAATCAACTTTTAAGACTTTTCCTTCATATCCTGCATAGTCTCCTCGAAGAATAATTACAGTATCTCCTTTTCTAACTGGGAGAGATCTCCTATCATATTTAGCTCTTAGCTCTGGAGATAGTGGTGCTGCCATCATTTTATGCCTTTTATGGAATGGTGCTTTAAATTGCGCTTTTCTTTGTTTCTTCGGTTTTTTCGATTTTGTTTTCCAATAAAGTTCCTTCAATATAAATCACCTAGTTTAAATTATAATTGTGGCTAGACCTGCAATTCTAGGCCATCGTTCAGCTGCTTCTTTGGCTACTGGTCCTCTTATTTCTGTGCCCTTTGGTTCTCCTTCAGGGGTTACTATTACTACTGCATTGTCTTCGAATTGAATCCATGTTCCATCCATTCTTCTGAATGGCTTCCTTTGTCTCACCACTACTCCTCTTAATACTTGTCTTCTCATCTCCGGTGTTCCCTTCTTTACTGATACTATTACGAGGTCTCCGACAGCTGCTTCTGGTAGTCTTCTTAACCTAGTTTTGCTTCCTAATACTCCTAATATTTGAACTACCTTTGCACCACTATTATCTGCGCATTTAACGTATGCGCCTACTGGTAGACCTGGACTTACTCCATGTCTGTAGGATACGCCTATTGCTCCTTTTATCCCTCGTTTAGCCATCTATTTTCCCTCCACCTTTTCTATGACTACAAATGAAACTGTCTTGCTCAATGGTCTGCATTCCATTATTTTAACTTTATCTCCCTCTTTTGCATTTATGCATGGAGGATTATGTGCGGGTATTCGTGATCTTCTTTTTTCATATCTTTTATATTTTGGAACATAATGTAGGTAATCGTATTGTACAATGACTGTTTTAGGCATCTTTGAGCTTACAACAACTCCTTCTAATAATCTTCCTCTAACTGATATTTTTCCATGGAATGGACATTTAGGGTCATCACATTCTTGCTCTGGAGGTTTTATTCCTGGGACACCTATATTCTTTGTTGGCATTTTACCACCTTCTCCTAAACTTCTTCTTAATTCTATCTTCAGGTCGACCTACGATTACTTTTCCGTCAACTTCAACTATACTCCCATCGGGAAGAGTGAAGTGTATGGTGACACATTTTTTGGGTATTGTTTTTATTTTCTCATTTTTCATGATTCGAATGGTCTTCATGGTTTCATCAACTACTATTCCTTCAATGCCAATGTAACCTGGATGTGTGCTTTTTACAATTTTAGCTTTTAATCCTATTAGTTCATGTCTAACGAGATTTCTAGGTGTTATCTTCATGTTACTTCCTCCTAATTCCAAGTTCCTCTTCTCTCTGAACTGTTAGTATTCTTGCTATGGCTTTTCTCAGCTCCTTTATTTGCTTAGGATTATCTAGTGGTGCACCGCTGGCTGCCATTCCCCTAATTCTAGTCAGTTCTGCTCTTAGCTCATTTAGCTTCTTCTTTCTTTCCTCTGGTTTCATTTTTCTAATGTCGCTAATTCTCAGTATTGGCACCTTCCATCACACCCTCCTCGGTTTTAGGGTAAGCTTCCTTAATTATGATGTCGTCTGGTGTTTTTGTTGGTGGCATTATTCTGACTTTAATACCGTATATTCCTGGTTTTAATGCAACATAAACTGTTGCTTCATCAACTAATTCTTCATATGGTTTGCCTGACTTTAATAATTCTCCAGCCTTGTATTTTTCATATCTTGCTCTTTCGGTTCTTAGTTTTCCACTGATTATTATTTCAACTCCTTTAGCTCCAGCTTCTACTATTTGTCTAAGAGCTATGAAAGCTGCTCTTCTGAAATGTATTCCCCTTTCCATTGCTCTAGCAATTCGTAGTGCCATAATTTTCGCATTTAGTTCTGGAACTTGGACTTGAGCGACGGCAATCTGTGGATTTTCTAAGCCAAATCTTTTCTCTAGTGTCTCAGCTAAGTCCTTAATGTTTAATCCTCCTCTTCCAATTACGATTCCCGGTCTTTCCGCATAGATTGTAACTCTAGTTCCTAGTGGTGTTTTTTGAATTTCAACTCCAGCATACCCAGCTCTCTTAAGTCTTTCAGATAGATATTCATCTATCTCCATTCTTTTTAATCCTTCAGCTACAAAGTATTTCTTCACATTTGTCATTCTTCCTCCTCCATGACAACTACTTCAATATGGGTTAGTTGCTCAAAGTATGGTGTTGCTCTGCCGAAGGCTCTTGGTATATACTTCTTTATTTTAGGTCCTTTCTGTGCAGCTATATGGATTATTCTTAACTTTTCAATATCTAGACCTTTATATTCAGCGTTAGCTTCAATGCTATTTAATACCTTTAATATTTCTTTTGCAGCTTTAACAGGATATCTAACTATAGGCCATCCCTCAATTCCTCTATGATGAGCTTGCTTTCCAGTAAATCTTTTAAATGGGATGGGTTTTTTCATTTTAATTACATCTTCAAGATATTTTTTAGCATCAGATAACTTCATACCTTTAATATAAGCGCAAACCTCACGAGCAGCCTTAAATGAAATACGTAAATCACGTCCACTGGCCTTAGCCATTCTATCCGGATCTACCTCAATTATTGAATATCCCCATGTGGGCATCTACTTCCACCTACTACCTCTTTACTGCATGATTTTAGACTAAGCTTTTTTAAAATAAATTCTATAAAAAGTTTGCTTTACTTATTATGCATCATTCATGCTTTATTAGGGGATTATCCTTATTGCGTTTATTATTTTTTCTGGTGGGGTGTCTAGATGGCAGTATATGTAAGCTGCACTTTTATTCCAATAGGGAGGTCCAATTCTGGAGAATAGGGTGATTATTTTTCCATTGTGGCTGATCTTATATCCCTTTAACGTTGCTTCATGACCTCTAAGAATGATTTCACCTTTCATGATTTCAAGAAATTTTAGTGTACAGTCTATTCCAAAGATTTTTCCAGCTCCTCTGGGGGATGGATATGCTCCTTGAATGCCGCTTTCATCCGGGTCATTCCACAATATTTCGGTTAAATGTGGTTTTTGTGGGTGGAGCTCTCTTGCTAATGCTACATCGTTTATGCTCTTAGCTTCTGTTGGTACTCCCCCGTGAAGCATTATTATTCCTTGTTTTGTTTTCGCGGTATGAGGCATGACATTGAATAGTTGCCTAAACTTCAAGTATATTAGTGTCGCTTCATCCTCGAATTTGTGATATAATTCGTAGGGTAGGGTGTGTGGGTGTGCTATTAAGTCATTAGGGCCTTCATGATTTCCTCGAAGAAGTATTATGTGGTCTGAGTATTTCTCCTTTAATTTTAATGCTAGCATTAACGTTTCAAATGATTTTACTCCTCTATCAATATAATCCCCTAAAAATACGACGTATACTTTCTTGTTTTCCAATTTATCTATAATTGCTTCTCTCTTCATTATCTCTATTAATGTGTCAAGGTCTCCGTGAATGTCTCCAATAACTATGATTTCCTTTTCCTTGTCTTGTATTTCTATTAATCCTTTGTTTATAATTAAATTTCCAGAAGACTCTGTTGTTATTTCTTCTTCGTGTATTTTTATGATGTCATCTATGAAGTCTATTATTTCACCGGTTTTTGTCTTTGATATCCAATTCAATATTTTCTCCATTAGCTCTTTTCCTCACATTTATATGCGATGGCTGATACTTCTAAGAGTGCATTTTTCGGTATGCTTGCTCCAACTGTAGTTCTTGCTGGCGGTTTTTCCTTGAAGTATTTTGCGTATTCTGCATTGAATTTAGGGAATTGACTTAAATCGTTTAGGAATACAAATACTTTTACTATATCATTCATGGTGTAGCCTGCAGCTTCAACTATCGCTTTAATGTTTTCCATTACCTGTCTTGTCTGCTCCTCTATTCCTCCCTCAACTATTTTTCCAGTCTCAGGGTTTATTGGTATTTGACCTGATATGAAAAGAAATCCTCCAATCTTAATTGCTTGGCTATAGGGGCCTGCAGGTTTAGGAGCTCTATCTGTGAATAAGGCTTCTTTTTTCATGTTTTAAATTATATTGTACTTACTTTATAACCTCTCTTCTCTAAATTGTTGATGATTTCACTTACATATTTTGGGTCTTGTACTTCGACTGTTAATAATACGAGTGCGCTTCCCGGCTTTATTTGAGGTGATATTCTATCTATTGCTATGTCGAGTATATTTGCTCTAGCTTTGGCAATTATTCCTAAAACTGATTTTAATGTTCCTGGTTTATCCAGCATTTCTACGATTAATCTTAGAACTCTTCCTTCACTTATTAAGTTCTTTTCCAGTATGGTTGAGAGTAGTGAGGGATCGATGTTGCCTCCTGATACTACTGCTACAACCCTCTTTCCTTCAACATCTATTTTTCCAGATAATATTGCTGCAACAGAAACTGCTCCTGCTGGTTCAGCCACTACTTTTGCTCTTTCAAGTAGCTTGAATATTGCATCGCTAATTTCATAGTCATCTACAAGGACTATGTCATCTACAAGTTTTGACACTATATTGAAGGTGTATTCTCCTGGACTTTTTATTGCAATTCCATCAGCAATTGTGTTTATGTTTTTTATCTTAACTATCTCCTTCTTCTTTAAGCTTAGATACATTGATGCAGCTCCTTCTGCTTCTACGCCGATTATCTTTATGTTTGGATTATGCTTCTTTACTGCAATCGAAATGCCTGATATAAGCCCTCCTCCACCTATTGGAACCACAATGATATCTACATTTTTTAGCTGATTTATAATCTCGAGACCTATTGTCCCCTGTCCAGCAATTATGTCGATGTCATTGAATGGGTGGATAAATACTGCATTTTCTTTTTTAGCTAAAGTCATTGCTTTTTCATAGGAGTCCTCTAAAGTTTTGCCGTGAAGTATAACCTTTGCGCCGTAACCCTTGGTTGCCGATATTTTTGCTGCTGGTGCAAATTCTGGCATGAATATTATTGCTTCTACACCTGCTTTTGAAGCTGCATAAGCTACTCCTTGTGCATGATTTCCAGCTGAAACTGCAACAACTTTCTCTATTTTATGTTCTGAAATTAATTTAGAGATCTTATAAAATGCTCCTCTAACCTTGAATGAACCTGTTTTTTGTAGATTTTCAAGTTTTAGGTATACTTCTCCCCCTGTCCATGAGCTAAAGGTTCTTGACTTGTCTAGTGGAGTTCTATGAATTATTCCTGTTAATAGCTTATTTGCTTCAAGTGTTTTTCTATAAATTTCGTCTATCAGCTCCATTTATTTCTCCCACTTCTCTAAGATTTCTTTAAGTAATTGATATTGTCTTTTTACGTCGGAATAGAATTTTTCTAGGATTTCTAATGCTGATTTTCTAGCTTCACTACCTACCTCTTTTATTATTTTCTGTATGTCATCTGGCTTTGTTAAGGGTATGTTAAAAATTAACTCTGTTAAAATTGTTAGTAAGCCATCTGCAATGGCTTCTTTTAATGGTTTTTCTCCTATTTCAATTTCATGTCTTCGTGGTAGGCGGTGAAACTTGAACATGGTCATTTTTGTTTTCTCTAGTATCTTATGATGTAGTTCATTTAGTTTTCCAAGTAGTTTTAGGTGTTCAGTGTATTCTGGTTTTCTTCTACCTATTATCTCCAGTAAGTCACTTTCTCTGATTTTTCGTTGAGCTATGGTGCTTAATAAGTTGTCGCTAAGGTCATAGGTTCTTTCATCAATTTTTTTGACTAATTTTCTTTTAACTAGGCTTTTTAATGCTCTTTCTATTTCGCTTCTGCTTCTTCCAGTTCTTTTCATCATGCCGCTAACAGATATGGGTCCGTGATAAATTATTATATTTAGTAAATCTACTAATTTCAAGGCTCTTCCCATCTAAATTTATGTTTTAACGATTAATTTATTCCCTTTCATTGTGTTAAAATTTTTCGTTTCTTTTATCATTTCAAAGTAAGTTTTTTTAATGATTTCATTTTTCTTAATGCCTAATTTCTTTAATAATCCTAGTATTTTCTTTTCTCCTTCCTCTATTTCTTTTGAGATTACTTCAATTTCAATGAATTTGCCTAGTTTTTCTACTTCATCAAGGTTAATTCGCATATTGTCAATGAGCCAGGTTTCCCTATTTTTTCTTATTTCCATAACTGATTTAAATCCTAGCTTTAATAGGATTTTCTTCATTGAGTTAAAATCTGGGATGGGGGTTTCAATTTCTAGTCTGGCTTTTAGATTAGATTTTATTCTTGAGCCTTTATATGTTAAGTAGGCTTCTTCTCCTATCTTTCGTATTCTTAGTGCTTCATCTGTTTCTTCAAAGTTTTTACATGGATGTTGAAAGTAAATATCTATTTGTTGACCTTTAAATAATATTTTTCCACCCATTTCCTTTATTCTATTTTTAATGGTTTGAAGGTTTGTTATGGGTGCTTTTACTTCTATTTCCAATACTTTTCCCTCAAGTAATAACTGTTGAGATAACATTTATAAGCCTCTCAATAAGCATTACCTATAGCTGAGAAGGAAAGGTGAGATAATGCCTAGAGTATTCACGTATAGGGGTTATACAGTTGAGCAATTATTGAAAATGCCCATGGATCAGTTTATTCAGTTACTTCCATCTAGGCAGAGGAGAAGTTTGAAGAGGGGTTTAACAGTAGAGCAGAGAAAATTACTTGAAAGAATTAGAGAGGCTAAGAAGCTTATGGAGAAGGGAGGAAAGGTGACTATTAGAACGCATTGTAGAGATATGATTATTTTGCCAGAAATGGTTGGCTTAACTATTCATGTACATAATGGTAAAGAGTTTATTCCAGTAAACATAACGCCAGAAATGATTGGTCATTATTTAGGTGAATTTGCAATAACTAATAAACGTGTTATTCATGGAGCTCCTGGATTGAGAGCTACACGTTCAAGTATGTATGTGCCATTAAAGTAAGGCTATCCATTTATCACTTTACTTTATCAATTAGCTGTGCATTTACTTCTCTGATTATTCTTCTTATTGGTATCTTCAGCTCTTCTGCTATTTTCCTAAGATCTTCATATTCTGGTTTTACATTAAGTATTTCTCCCTCTTCTAGATATGCAATTTTTACTCTTATGTTGAATTCTCTTCCTCCTAGATTTATCTTAACTTTTTCTATTTTTCTTTTGACTATGATTCTCGGAGTTTTAAGTATTCTTACTCCAAGTGTACCTGTTTCCTTTATTAAGGTCTTAACTATTTTATGGTAGTCTTCAAGTTTTGTTAAAGTTCTTACTATATATACTGGTCGATTTTTCTTGCCGATTGAAGGTGTGATTGTTACGTCTAAGGCTCCTTCCTCAATGAGTTTATTTATCATGTATCCTGCTATTTCACCAGTTATATCATCTAAATTTGTTTCTAGAACTATTATTTCGTCTTTTGTTATTGTGTTTGATTCCACTCCTTCAACTATTCTTAATACATTAGGTATTTTTTCAAATTCTTTACTTCCTGCTCCATATCCAATTTTATTGATTTTAATTGGTGGGTAGAAGTCAACTACATTATTTGTGAGTGTGACGAGTAGGGCTGCTCCTGTCGGTGTGGTTAACTCTTCATTTATTGGTGTTGATGAGCATTTAAATTTGTGTTTGGCTAGAATTTCCAAGGTGGCTGGTGCTGGTGCTGCAATTAATCCATGTTTCATTTTAATGTATCCTCCTCCTAGAGCGGGGGGAGTTGTGTATATCTTGACGTTTCCTTTGAAGAACCCTATTTCTTCTAAGATCAGAGCTGTTCCTATGATATCTAAGAAGGTATCAGCCGATGCTAGTTCATGAAGATGTATGTGATCTTTTTCTCCATGTATTTTCCTTTCAGCTTCAATTAATTCATCTATGGTTTTTAATGTGAATTTCATTGTTTCTGGTGATAATTTCATTTCTTTACATACTTCTATAAAGTATTCTCTTATTTTACTGGAATTTATGCCGTTTATTTCTTCTTCTATTTTAGTGACTATTTTCTTAGCTTTAATGCTCTTTTTTGTTTGCTCAATGATTTCTACATTTATTTTCTTGCAATATGGTAATTTTTCTTCAATTATATTGGTTAGCTTTTTAATTTTCTCTTGGTTATCATACAGGTCTATTAATGCTGCTAATAACATATCTCCTGAAATACCTGCTATTCGTGGGTCAATTATTAGTACTCTCATTATTTTCTCCCTCTGAATTTGGCTACTCTATTGGCTATTAAGGTTGCTGTAATTGCTGCTCCTATGCTGTTGTCTATGTTTACTATGACTAGTCCTGGTGAGCATGATTGAAGCATGGATAATAGTGCGGCTACACCTTTTCCGCCTAGGCCATATCCACGTGATGATGGGAGTCCTATGACTGGGATGTTGACTAGTGATGATATTATTGAGGGTAATGCTCCTTCCATTCCTGCTATGACTATTATTACATCTACATCATTTTCAATTATTTTTTTGACTGCATTAATTGTTCTATGTAATGCAGCTATTCCTACATCATAAATTGTTATGGCTTCACAGCCCATTTCTTCAACTATAATTCTTACTTCATCAGCTAGCGGTATATCTGCTGTTCCAGCAGCTATTATACCTACTTTTCCTCCAGTTTTTATTGTTTTTAATTCTTTTTTCTTTACGATTGCCACTTTATTTGAACTGCTTTTTAGAACAATGTATTTTTCACTTAATTCATCTAGGATTCTATGATGTTTATCTTGTATTCTTGATATTATTGCTTTTCCTGTTTTTTCAACCATTTTTACTATTGCTTTTCTTAATGTTTCTTCGTCTTTATATTCAGCGAGTATTATTTCTGGTATCTCTTTTCTTAATTCTCTACCAATATCTAGCTTTAGTTTTTCACCTATTTCCTCTAATGCTAGTAATTGGATTTGTTTTTCAGCTTCTTGGATTGTTATTTTTTGTTCTAATAGTTTTTCTAAAATCTCTTTTAATTTCATTTATACTCCTCACTGGAATAATTTAATTGTCAAGAATGATAGATTGCTTCTTGTTTATAGATGCTTCTCTTTGGGTTCCTTTAATACTATGAGCCAGAAAGCTGTTTCAACTATGCAAATTGCCATTGAAACTTGAAATGCTAGTATTGGATTTATGGAATATAAGTATCCTGTTACCATGTTTCCCCACAGCATTCCAATTTCCATTGATATTGAAGTTAATGCGTCAACTCTACCTCTATACTCCTTTTGAATTATATCTCCCATATATGTCTGCCAGGCAGGAAAGCTTATGGTGTTGGATATTGAGCTACTTATTACTGATATTATTGCTCCATCTTTGCCTACGTATGCTAATGAGAATATTGATAGTATGAATAGGATGTATGATGTCGCTATTAGTCCTTTTCTTGGCACTTTGTCTAAGTATGGTAGCATTAATGTGGTAATGATCATAGATAATAACGTTCCTATAGTAGTATACCATCCCCACATTTCTCTTGAAATTCCTAGTTTTTCACTTGCATAGACGACTGCATACATGTAATAGGCTGATGTGCTGAGGCCGCTTAGAATTATGCTTCCTATAATTATGTATCTTACTTCTTTTGCAGTTTTCTTTAGTACTTTAAAGGTGTCGATATATGATTTAGTGATTACTTTGGATATTGATGTTTTTGTAGGGCTTTCTCTTTTATTGATGGTTTCCATTAAGAATTTTGTTCTTAAGAGTGCTGCTGAAATTGCTGCTATTCCATTAAGTATGTAGGCTATTCGAAATCCTTTTACTCCATAATTGTCGATTAGCCATCCTCCTATTGGAGGGAATATTAGCCATGGTATACTGGGTATAATTGATGTGATCATTACTCCTCTTGCTCTAATTTCAGGTGGTAATGAATCTACTATTATTGCATGAAGTGCTGGTGAATAGAAGTGGAGGAGTGAATCTATGACGCTCACCATTAGTAGTGTAGTCCAGTCAGGTGCTAGTGCATAGGCGAAGGTGAGAACTGCAACGGTCCATGTTAATGGTATTATTATTCTTTTTCTTCCTAGTGCATCTGTTAAGTATCCACCTGGGATTATTAATGGTAATGCAGCTAATCCACTGATTGACCTGATAATAGCTATGTGGATATCGGATCCTCCTAATGCTTTAACATATAATGAAAAGTATGGTCGTGTGAGTGATGATCCTATACCAAATAATATCCATGATGCTGTCATCACGCCAACATTTCCTTTCAATATTTTCCGTAGTGACATTTTTTCACCTATTTAGGGCAATTGTATTATTTTCTTAGTTTATTGTATTTTGGTGCCTTTTGGGCTATTATTTTTATAGTTAAAATTTTTAGTGTATGTGGCTTTCTTAGCTATCCAATTTAGTTGTTGAGTGTAAGTTATTATATTATGTGTTATATCAAATATTAGGTGAAAGTGATGTCTTATGGGTTTGATTAGACGATTACAGTTATCATTTTCTCCAGCTTTAGTACTCTTCTTTCTTTCCCCTATGATTGCAGAGCTTCTTTCAGGTTCTTCTCCTCCAGTTGAATTTTTCAATCCATTGAGTTTCATTATGCTGATTTCTTTGTATGGGAGTGGCGCCATAATTATGCGAGAATTAAAGATTCGATGGAAGAAGGGTATTGGTTCACTTCTCTTGTTAGGTGCAGCTTACGGGATCATTGAGGAGGGCTTAATGGTTGCTAGTTTCTTTAATCCTAATTGGCCTGATGTTGGCATATTGGGTGTTTTTGGTAGATGGCTTGATGTTAATTGGGTTTGGGCATTAGAATTGACAGTTTATCATGCGGTTGTAAGTATAGTTGTTCCAATATTTCTTGTGGAATTAGCCTATCCTGAATTGAGAAGTAAGTCATGGGTGAGTAATAAGGCATTGAAGTTTCTTATTTCTCTTTTTGTTGGCGTTGTCTGTATGGGTTTTATTCTTGTATCAGTATCATTTGATTATTGGCCTCCTCTTCTTCAATATGTTTTAATGTTCCTTCTAGCAGTTTTACTAATTTACTTGGCGTATAAGTTTCCAGCTAATTGGGCAAGAGTTGGGTCAAAACCTCTTCGGAGTCCATTATTTTTCGGCTTAATTAGTTTATTAAGTATGGTGGCTGGAGCTATTATTTTTGGTATTCTCCCCTACTTTATGCATTTTCAATTCTCTCCAGTGATTGTAATCTTTTTGGGTCTCCTGTTAATATTTGGGGTGCTTGGCTTTATTAGGCGATATAATTGGAGGGAAGCAACCGATTTACATAAATTTGCTCTTGTGGCTGGAATTCTGTTACCTTTTATTGCGATTGCTCCATTACAAGAGTTTGACCCTAATAGGACTGATAATCCTGTTGGAATGAGCTTTGTTGGTCTAATTTCTTTGGTTCTCCTCATTTTGTTGGGGTGGAAAGTTAAGAAGAGAATAAATTCCGATATGCGTAGTCAATATAAAACGAAATTTAAGTTTAACTTATCCTCCAGCGTATTTGATAGAGTGTTATGCATATTGTCTTTGCCTCGAATTATGAAGGTATTTGCTGTATGGTTTTTAGCTATTTTGATATTAACAGTTCATTGGATATTTAATGGGGGAGCTAATGATCGTACTATTGGTTTTTCATCATTAATCTGTGGCTTTTCATCTCTATTTATTTGGCGTTTTCGCGCTCAGTTAGAAAGTCGAGTTAATAGGTGGCGTTGGAGGCCTAAAACAAAGTTCATTTTTCTAGGAGGTATTGGTGCACTCTGGGTTGAGTTTGTTTTCTGGCTTTTTGAGAGAATTTTTAATGCTTCAAGTATTGCTGCAAGTTCAAACTTGCTTTTAGATTGGCTTATTACAATGCCATGGTATTTAATGATGACTTATCTCTTATGGTATGTAGTTAACAAGTATTTGTTTTCTATTTTTGAACTTTTGCTGCTGGGAGGATTTATGAGCTTTGGGCTGATGGTATTTTAGGTAACTTTATGAAGGGGAAGTTATTTAGCTTAGATTCACTTCTTTTACTCCTTGTATTTCCCTTATTTATGATAGTATATTCTCCAATTCTACTCTTTCCAAATTTAGCTTTACGACATGAGATTACTACTCGTCATGTAAAATCTCAGTTAATTACAGTTTCTGGTTTTAAAGGTTTCTTTTACGCTATGCTTCCGTTGCTTGGCTTAATACCCTACTTCCTAACTTTTGTATTTTTAATGGATTAGCCTATATAGTAGAATAAATGTTGACGCCGGGGGTGGGATTTGAACCCACGTGTCCGCCATGCGGACACGGGCTTTCTGGCCCATGTTTCATGTGATCTCGAGGCCCGCGCCTTACCACTAGGCTACCCCGGCTTTTCTTCACTATTTGTACCTTTCAACTTTCCAATATATTTTCTTATGATTTCAATGTTTTCTTCATGTATGCTTTTCCTTCTCTTATCGATTCTTAATCCTAATTTTAATGCCTCCTTAACTGTTAGTCCTGCTTCTTTTAATTCTCCAATACTGAATCCTCTTCCTATCTTCCACTTTTTGACTATTCTTCCATGTCTAATTAGGGCTGGTGGCTTAACTTTCGCTATTGGTTTTTCCATTTTATCACCTCTCTACTATTTTAAAAAATGGGGGAAATTATAGAATCATATATGTTAAACGCCATATCTAATCATTTTAAGTAGTCTTTTAGCTGCTAATTTAATATCATCTGCGGTTACAGTTTTTCTCTCAGCATGATTTGCTAATTCAATTGCTTCTCTAGATACTTCTATTGCGATTTCTTCTAGGATTTCTCTTAAGGCTTCTGCTGCGTTTTCACTTACCCTGGAGGCTCCTGCTTTTCTAATAAGTCTATCTACTGGTGCTAAGGGTAGTTCAGGCAATTTTCACCCTCCAAATACTAAAATTATATTTACATGGCTATATTAAAGAGTTTTCTTGGTAGAGACATATTTAAAAGTCTAAATCTTATTTTTTCTAGTGTAATTGAGGTGTGACTTTGGGTAAGGTTAGACCTATACTTGTAAAGCGTCTTGCAAGAGAGCTATTAGGTCGTTATCCTGACAAGTTTACCTTAGATTTTGAGGAGAATAAACGCTTAGTTGCAGAGCTTACAGATATTAAGTCTAAAAGATTGAGGAATAGAGTTGCTGGCTATATAACTAGGCTAGTTAAGATTCAATTGCAAAGTGAGGGTGAGGAATCAGAAGAGGAAGTTTCGGGTGAAGAGTTAAGCTAATTTAAGCATTAATTTACTTCTGGATTTCAATTTTCCTTCTTAAAATAGTTTGTAAATTGTATTTTAGGATTTCAAGTTCTTTCTTTTTTATATTGATTTTCATTTTTATTTGAATTTTGCTTTCTGACACGATTATTTCATCTGCTTTGGTTTTCATGATTGATCTGAAGATTTCTTGTACGTCTTCTTTCTCGATTTGGGGAATTTTTGAGGGACAATTATTTGGGCAGTTTGTGCATTGTCCCTTAAGCCAGCAGAGATTTATGCAGGGTACATTTGCGTTGTATGCGTTGGCACAACATGCTGAGTTGAATGGAATTAATCCATGTTTTTTGGCTATTTCTATTGCTTCTACTTTTAAGTCAGAGATTTTAATATACACTTGCTTTTCTGTTAATTGTTTTTTCTTAAGTCTTTGAAGTATTGGTTTGATGTTGATTCCGCTCTTTTTAAGTCTTTCAATTATTCTTTTTGTCACTCTTAATCCACCTATAACTACCCCAACTGCTCCTGCTCGTTTAGCTTCTTTAAATATCTCATCAAATTCATTGTCTGTTATTCCTGGTATTATTGGTCTTAGAAATAGCATTGGCTTTAATTTATTTTTACTTAGATTTTTGATGGTTTCCAGTCGCTTCCATACGGTTGGTGCTTTTGCTTCTATTTGAGCAGCTTTCTTTAATGTGACAATTGTGATTAACGGGTTTATTGGTATCTTCATTTTAGAGATTTTTTTAGCATTTTCACTTGATATGTATGCTTTAGTGGAGAATTGACATGGATTTCCTAAGTGTTCTATTGCCTTAAAGTATTCGAGGGTTTTTGAAATTACATTTCTGTTGAAGGGATCTGATATGCTGCCAAAAGCAAGAAATGTGCCCCATCTACTTGGCAGAAAATATGGATTTGATAATAGTGAGTAAACAAGTTCTCTTCCATTTAATCCATAGGGCTTTGCTTCTGTAAAGTCGAATCCCATATCTTGAATATAGCAGTATGAACATTTATTTGGGCAGCCTATTGCAGAGTGGATAGTTAATCCACATGGTCTAGGTCTTCTTTTAGCGTGAGGGTCGGCTTTAGCTTTGCGTATGGATTGTACATCTAATTTTTCTTTTATGTGTTCTCTTAGCATAATCTTTTTGAACACTATTTCCTTAATCTTCAATGTAAGCCCCACACTTAAAAGCGCGTTTAAATAAATAAGTTTAGGGATGATGAGATTGACCTGCGCTGATGATGTGATGTAATGCATCTCCCCTGACCATGTGAGAGGTGGTCGGATGTCATCATCGGTCTTTGAGCTATCGCAGCTGGGATTTAACGTTAAGTTGAAATTAGAGTACCTGAAGAAACTTTATATTCATGAGGAGATAATCCCTTCCCTTCTGGATAAGTTGATAAGTAGAATTAAAAGTGAGGCTGTTCTTAAGGACCCTATCATTGTGGATGAAAATTCACTTGTTGTTTTGGATGGAATGCATAGGGTTGAAGCGTTGAAGAGGCTTAATTGTAACTTTATACCTGTATGTCTAGTTGATTACAATGACCCTAAGGTTATTGTTAATACTTGGTGGAGAACTGTTAGAGGGGATGTTAATAGGCTTTTATCTCTTATCAAAGAGTTTGATTTGCCCTTAGAGAGTGTATCTGATTTTTCTATTGAGAAAATTGATACACCGATGATAATTACATTGGATAATAAGTTTTCAATAACTTATATGGAGGGCTTTTATAAACTATTTAAGTTGGTTGGATTAATTGAGAAGAAATTAAAGTTATCTGGATTTAAGATTTGGTATGAATCTGAGAATGATGCTTTAAAGCTGCTTAAACTTGGTATGTGTGATGCAATAATAGCTCTTCCAAGAATTCCTAAGAGTGAAATTGTTAACTTGGCTCTTAAAAGATTGATTTTGCCTCATAAGTCAACTAGGCATGTTATTCCATTTAGACCGCTTGGAGTTAATGTTCCTATATCTCTTTTAAAGAGTGATGATATTGAGGAGGCTAATCTACAGTTTATTAATTCACTTAAGAAGAAGCGGGGTTCACTTCTTCCTCCTCAGAGGTTTATGGGTAGAAGGTATGATGAGCATCTATATGTTTTTGAGGGTTTCTAAATGGTTAAGATAACTGTTCGTTTGCTTGCAACGCTTAAGAGTTTGGCTGGCAGTGAGTATTTTACATTGAATGTTGAATCTCCTATTACATTGAAAGAGCTTCTTGAAAAATTATCTGGAATTGTTGGAGATAAGGCTAAGGAGAGATTATTTAAGAAGGGTTCTATTGAACTTCAACCCGACATTTTAGTTCTGGTAAATGATGTTGAGATAGGTGTTTTAAATGGTCTCGACACCATTCTAAAGGAGGGTGATGTTGTATCGTTTTTGCCAACTGTTCATGGGGGTTAATTGTTGTTTTTCAAGATATCTTTCACTGTTTTCTATTGTAAATGCGCAGTGGAGGTCTGGTTAATTGTCTAGTAATGTTCAGCATAGCTTGAAGGATATTATGGAACCTAAG
>Ga0190363_1000664_pt1 | contig 20475 bp, 24 predicted proteins | sample 48721867_MG_FD_161272 | JGI IMG/M metagenome (GOLD analysis project Ga0190363, IMG submission 161272) | Hydrothermal vent microbial mat bacterial communities from Southern Trench, Guaymas Basin, Mexico - 4872-18-6-7_MG | ecosystem: Environmental > Aquatic > Marine > Hydrothermal vents >... | reverse complement strand
TTCTATAACTGCATTTAATATCTTAGTCACCTCTAAACCGTCACGTCCGGTCACTAGGGGTTCCTTGTCTTGGGCTATGCAGTCCACAAAGTGAGATATGGACTCCTTAGCGAAGCCTATGTACCGTCCATGTATCAGAGAAGGCCCGGCTAGAATGTCTGGGTATTCCCATCTGTTCTTCGTGAACTTTTTGAAAGCTCCATGCTGAACTGTATCTATGTAGATGCATCCCTCAGTAAAAACGAATTCTGCCTTGAAGTCAACTATCGTTGGCAGCGTCTCCGGAAGTATCCAGCTATTCTCCAGAGCCGCCACGGCTCCATTCTTGAATTTAATCACATACTGATAATAGTCGGGGGTGTCTATCCCCATTCCCTTTAGAACCTTCATGCCTGACACAGCGTAGACGCTATCGGCTTCAGAGCCGAATATCCACCTAGCGAGGTCAGTCGTATGGCTTCCTAGAAACCATAGAACAGAGGATTTAGAAGCCCAACTTAGCATCTTCGTAGGTACATATATGGTGTCGCTTAATCTTATGTATGCGTGCACGGGGTCGCCGAGCTCCCCCTTCTCAACCGCCTCCTTGGTTTTTGCAAATGGCGGATTCCATCTGTTATGAAAGTCAATCATAAGGGTTACTCCAGCTCTCTCAGCAGCCTTCACCATCTCCTCCGCATGTTCAACCTTCGTCGCTAAAGGTTTCTCGCAGAGTATATGTTTTCCAGCCTCAGCAGCCTCTACAACTATGTCTCTGTGAAGAAAGTCCGGAGTAACAACAGACACAGCGTCGATTCTAGGATTTCTGAGCATTTCACGGTAATCAAGATAGCCTTCAACACCATATTTTTCGGCGGTAGCCTTCATTAAATCTTCCTTTATGTCACATACAGCTATTAATTCGCCGTAGGGGTGTTCAGCGTAAACTTTGACGTGATTCTGGCCGAAGACACCTAAGCCAATAACGCCTAAACCAACTTTCTTCAACTTGAACACCAGATAAAAGGAAAGATAATTGATAAAAAGGATTTTTCCATACATGATCACGGTTCATCTCTCAAAATACTCAAGAAAATAACGCCGTGAGACTGAAAGCTAGCGTAGCATCGGTTAATGCAGCACTCCTGTAAGTGCTGAGCTCTGCGGCTACCGGGCCATACTTAAAATAGAAATCTGCAGAGAACCGCGTAGTCATGATTGCCAATGGATCTCATCGGAATGATGAGAAAGATGATGCTGAAGGTTATGAGAGAAGCGGAAGAATCATTGAGGATGAGACGACGAATCTAATCCGAGAAGCCAATGAGCTTAATCTCGTTTATTAATTAACTAAACAAATTTTTATGATGAGCTCTTTAGCGATATATTCAAATAACTCTCTCTAAAAAATAATATTTTAATAGGCTCTAGAGAGATGCATATCTAAAAATGGAACTTCCCATCAACATTGATGATATAGTAAATTTCTTCTACCTTTTCTATAGTGCCGTCAGAAGATTGATCCAGTACATATTTGAAGCTACGATCACGAAGGCAGATCCGTCGCTAGCGGCTAAATATGCGGATGCAACAACCATTTTAATCACGATTACGGCGTTGCTTCTGGTTCTTGAAATCTTCTCAGCTGCGAAGAAGATTTTAAGGATACTCGTCGTTATAGGTTGGGTCTTGCTCATACTAAGTATACTTATAGGTACTGTAGGGCATTAAGCAGAAAGTCTTAAAAGCTTTAGATTGCTACACCGTAAGACTTAAAAGGATAAGGTAACTATCCAATAAGATCATGTCGGAGGGATGGAGATTTCTTTACCTCCTTTGCTCTCCCACGCAATAGTATATGCGAATGTCATCTCCTTCATGACTATATCTGCAACGCTCACATTAACAAAGACTAAAGTGCCAAACTTCGCCGTTGCTACTTTCGGAACTATTGGAATATATATAAGCTTTACATGCATCAAAATTTTCGGAATAGGTCTCTATCCATCCCTCATATTCTGCTTCTTAGGCGGCGGAGTAATCGGCGTTATCATTTACTGGTTGATAATCAAGCCTCTGCGGAGGAGGGGAGCGACAGGAGAGGAAATGATGATCGCCACGCTCGGCCTCGACATCTTTCTCATAGCTCTACTTAACATATATGCTGACTTCCTCACGCGCAGCTTCAAGATTATGGCAAGAGACTTCACGCTGGAAGTTTACGATTTCAAAGCTGGAGGAATCGACGGCGTCTTTATAGTCTCTACGCTAGTCTTCTTCCTAATCTTCGTATCTTTACATCTGATTTTTTCCAAGACTAATATCGGCATAGCCTTGAAAGCTGTTGGTGAAAATCCATCTTTAGCTGAGTGTGAAGGAATAGATACTGAGATGCTTTATGTGATTACATGGTTCCTTGCTGGGGCTTTGCCGGCTACTGGAGGATGCTTTTTCCCGGTCTACTGGATAGCTAATCCGACGACATCATACTTTGTTATCGTAACGGTCTTCAGCGGCTGCGTCTTAGGAGGATTCGCAACCATCTATGATGCAGCCTTAGGAGGATACATAGTTGCTTTGGCTCAGACAGTCCTGGTTTCATATTTATCCGACATTGTCGGGTTATGGATTCTTCCCTATAGCTTCCTTGTGCCGCTATTAACGATGATAGTAACAATATTCCTATTTCCGCAGGGTATCTACGGCTTACCTTGGAGCGGATTGATTGAAAAATGGCATCTCATGATTAAAAGAGGAGGGAATATGGAGGGGTAAAAAGATGATCTTCCCTGGGATTGACTTCTTCCTTGTCCTAATAATTTACATAATGATCTTCCTTATCATAACGTTGAGTTATAATCTGGCGTATGGTTATACAGGTATACCTGACTTCGGCAGAGCTATGGCGGCTGGAGCCGGAGGATTCCTATGTGGATACCTCCCTGGGAGGCTCATGGCCTATTTAATGGGAATAAAGGAGGATTATCTCGGAAATGTTCTCATAATAGTCGATAAGATAAATGTAGTTTTGGAAAAGGATCCATTGATGTCGATAGGACTCTTGGTATTAACACTTATCCTTGGCGCAGCTGCAGGAGGTATATTAGGGCTTATTGCATCTCTACCGCTCTTCCGAGGAATACGCCTCTTCTATCTGGGCGTAACACTACTTGCTATTCAGATAAGCTTCAATACAATAGTTTATCATTGGGAACCAATAATAAGGGGGGAGTTCGGGGTTCCCGTTCCTGATCCATTCAGGTGGCTGGGTTATTATCGGCCGCCAAATGTAGCTCCAAGCTTCATGCGGCTAATGGGAGTAATAATCACATCTGGAATAGTCCTAGCAATCACCGCGTACTACTGCATCTCGGTCAGCCGATCCCCTCTTGGAAGGCTCCTAAAAGCTATAAGAGATGACGAACGTAGCGTTGAAGCATTAGGTAGAGACGTGAGGAAAATCTACGTTAAGGTGATGACCGTCTCTTATGCTCTCACGGGCATGGCGGGAGTATTATTTGCTTTCTATCAAAGATACGTAATCGGATTGAATTTTGATAAGGTTGCTTGGACCTTCTGGCCTATAGCCATGGTTATACTTGGGGGATTAGCGAATAATAAGGGAACAGTTATAGGGACTATTGTTTTTATCACCCTGAAAAGATTCATAATGTTCTATAAAGCTGATCTGGAATTTATCCTGCCATTCTCTCCCGTATGGTTAGAAGGCATTCTTCTAGGAGCTCTTCTGATGGCTATGCTGATTTATAGGCCTCGAGGATTATTCCCAGAGACTCCGGAAATACCGTTAAGTAGAGAGGAGATTGAGAAATTAAGGAAAAGGACTTAAAATTTTAAGACAAATATTAAAAGGTTCTTTGCATTTTCATTTTAAAATGAAAAATTTTTAAGTAACTATCGTATATTCATTGAAGGTGATTAAAAAAGGAGGGCTCAGCATGCCTATAAAAACAGTCTCCGCAGTTTTAATGATAGTGCTTTTCTTAGCAGGATTAGGAATAGGCTATGGAGTAAACATCTTCGCGGCGCCGACGCCCACAGCTGGGGGATTAACTGGAGAGATCAAGATAGGAGCTCTCGAAGATCTCAGCGGGTTCTTAACCACGTATGGGGAGGATATTAAAACAGCCTATGAAATTGCAGAGGAGGATGTAAACGCATTCCTCAAGAATGCTGGGGCTAAATGGACTATTAAACTTATACATGAAGATACAGCATCTACACCAGACGTAGCACTTGAGAAGTTTGAGTCTCTAGTCGGCAAGGGAGTAAAGATCATACTGGGTCCAATGATGAGCCCAGCCTGCGCCCAAGTCAGAGAATATGCTGAAGCACATGATGTGCTTTACATCAGCCCTTCAGCTACGGCGGTTGAATTAAAGATACCCGGGGACAACCTATTTAGATTCTGTGCAATTGATGATCTTCAAGGCCCTGCAATAGCCTCCGCCATATATTCTTCAGGAATCACGCATTTAGTCTCAGTATACGTGGATAATGATTGGGGTGCTGGATTAGACAAGTCAGTAACTGACAAGTTTGAGGCTCTAGGTGGAACAGTGGTGAGGCATGTAGCATTTGCTCCCGAAACAATTGAGTTCGCTCCAGTTGTTGATAAGATTAACTTAGCTGTTCAGAAAGCCTTAGACGATGGAGTTCCAATGGAGAAGATAGGAGTCTTCGCTGCGACTTATAGGCAGATCCTAACAATATTTACTACGGCGGCCAAGTATCCTAATCTTCTAAAGGTCAGATGGTTCGGGACGGATGGCACCGTTATGATTCCTGAACTGGCAGATATTGAAAAGCATCCGACAGAGACAGAATTTGCGCTTAGCACGAAATTTACAAGTACGATGTTCAAGATACCGATGACTCGAACATACAAACATGTACATGATGGGATTGTTAAGAGGCTGGGAAGGGAACCCACCATCTATGCCTACGACGCCTACGATTCCGTATGGGTCGTGACGTTAGCTCTAGCCGCTGTGGGAGAATATGATGCAATGAAAGTGAAGGCAATACTACCGAAAATAGCAGATATGTACATCGGTGCATCTGGAGATATTGTCCTAGATGAAAGCGGCGACTTAGCGATTGCAGACTACAGTTTATGGCGTCCCGTCAAGACCGACGGTGGTGTTGAGTGGAAAGAAGTCGGCGTATACCGTGCCTCAACTGATACAATAGAATGGATGGAAGGATACAAGCCATAAACTCCAAAAACCTTATTTATTTTATTTTGAGATTTTAGAAATCCCTTGAAGGTGGAAACATAATTGCCGATGCGGAATGAAGGAAAAATGGACGATGTCATTCTGGCGACTAGGAATCTTACGAAACGATTTGGAGATCTAGTCGCAGTTAACAAAGTTAACATGGATGTTAAAAGAGGATCATTCTCCGTTCTCTTCGGTCCAAATGGAGCTGGAAAAACAACATGGGTAAATGTGGTTACGGGATATCTTAAAAAGGATGGCGGCAGGGTCTTGTTTAATGGAAGAGACATCAGCGATCTCTCAGCATCTGAAACTTACAGGCTGGGATTAGCGAGAAGTTTTCAGATTCCTAGAATATTCCCTCGCCTCACGGTATTAGAAAATATATTGATAGCTGAAGATGAGAATCCGGGTGAGAGCTTCTTTAAGGCGCCTATAAGGGCTTCTTGGGAAAAGGTAGAAAAAGAAACTGTTGAGAGGGCTTTTAAGATTTTAGAGATCGTAGGGCTTGAAGATCGCTGGGATGCATTAGGCGGGGAGCTCAGCGGAGGAGATGCTAAACTCCTAGACGTTGGGAAGGCTCTCATGAGCGGTGCTAAGATGCTCCTTATAGATGAGCCCATAGCAGGTGTCAGCCCCTCCCTAGCCCATACAATCCTTCAACGCTTACGTAGTATAATGGAAATGCAGGGAGTTACGATTCTTATAATTGAGCATAGACTTGACATAGCGTTGAGATATGTGGACTATGCTTATGCTATGGCAGGTGGAAGAATAATTGCTGAAGGAGAGCCCAGCAAGGTTATAAAGGCACCGGAGGTTATTGAGAGCTATCTTGGTGAGAAATACCGGATAAAGTGATCTTCCATGTTGGAGCTTAAGAATGTAAATTCTGGCTATGGATCCCACCAAATACTCTATGACGTCTCTATGAAGATGAAAAAAGAAGATATAACTGTCATAATTGGTCCAAATGGGGCTGGAAAAACAACGCTTATGCGAACTATTATGGGCCTTGTAAACGTATATTCCGGAACTGTAAAGTTTAATGGACAAAACCTAGTTAATGTGCCGACGAACAAGATAGTGAAGATGGGAGTTTCATACGTTCCTCAGAGAGATAGTCTCTTCGAGAACCTTACTGTTAAGGAGAACCTCATGTTGGGGGGCTACCTTCTCAGTAGAGATGAGCGGGAGGCACGCATGGAGGAAGTATTAAGCCTCTTCCCAGTCTTGGCAAGGAAAGATTACATCAATCGAAAGGCGAATAGACTTAGTGGCGGGGAGAGGAAGATGCTTGCCATAGCGAAAGGACTTATGAAGAAGCCTAAGCTGATGTTGCTCGATGAGCCTACAGAAGGCTTAATGCCGAAACTTACGATGGAAGTCTATGACAAGATAAGGGAGATTCATGAAGAAACAAATGTACAGATAGTTATGACCGAAGAAAAGGCTACATTCGCTCTGGAACTCGGGGATTATGCTTTTCTACTTGTCAGCGGCAGAGTGCAGGAGCATGGAGACGCAAAGAGAATGCTTGAGGATCCGAATCTTAGAGAAAAATACTTCGGCATTCTATGAAAGGAAATGAGCAAAGTATCGTCAGTTAGAGTTACAGTTTTTATAGACAACACGTCACAAAAGTAAGTTTCAGCCAAGTTGACACTATAGTTTTCAATCACAACCATTATGACCACGCTGGAGGACTCCTGAAGGTTCTAACCAAAATAGAGAATTCCTCAAACTGAAATATGCTATTCTGCCGAGTTTGGGAATAAAACTAACGTATATTAGCCCCTCACTACACAGAAAGCAATATCGAAGAGAGAAGACATACTTTATTTTTGAAAAAACCTCGTGCCCATAGGCGAAGATGTCATGGCAACGGGTGAGAGCGCGGAACAGACCTCGAGAAGCTGGAGGAATTTTTGTGTGATTAAGGAAGGCAATTTATATGTGATATTCTCTCTTAGATAATCAGGATCTGCCAGTAAATACTATATGATGCAATGGAGATCGCGGATACTAAAAATCCATATAGTATTGGAGGCTTCCATTTCATAAATGCTTCTGTTTCATCTATTTTCTCATTAGTTTCAGATCAAGAGGATCACCCAAAAAATAATAGTCCTGATGAATCATTTCCATCGGCATTTAGAGAATTAGCTGCGGAAGCTATCTGAAAAATAACGTTCGGAGAACACATTAGAGCATCTTACATAATCTTTCGGCACGCTTGAACCCTAAACCTTATTAATACGCATGGAAAACTATGAGAGATTGAGGGAGACGAGAGATGTCGGAAAGTAACGCTGTGCTAATTGGACGGAAACCTGTAATGAACTATGTGCTGGCTTGTATAACGTTGCTTCATGGAGGAGCAAAGGAGATAACTATCAAGGCTAGAGGGCGAGCGATAAGTCGAGCAGTGGACGTTGCTGAGATTCTCAGAAAGAGATTCATGCCGGACTTGAAAGTCAAGGATATAACAATAGGGACGGAACAGGTTCAGCTAAAGGACGAGGAAGGCGAGGGTGTAACTCCAAGGAACATCAGTACAATAGAGATAACGTTGGCCCAGTAGATCCTCCTAGAGCCTAGACAGAGACTTATTCCCCACAATCTTTTTAACTTAGTCTCTTCAAAAGGAAGGCTGAAACATTTCTCTTTTAAATGTATATTTCTTCCCTTCCTCTAGCAGCTCTTCTTCTCCTACTGATCTCTAAGCCTTTTTCCTCTCCTTTTTTAGTTATTTCCATGTCATATTTTATAAAGCTCTTCGTAAACTCGGTCATTTTCTTATTTATTTCACTTAATTCCTCATTTGTGAACCTTGTCATTATGTCGGGGTTGTTAACCCATTGCATCCAGCCCCATATGCTTCTTTGAAGAGCACTAAGCATGAAGCGTATCGCCCTCACATGCTCCAGTCTATCTTTGTCTTTAGCTCTCTCAAGCATCTCTATCTTCTCAAGTATTCTCTTACAGCTCCGAATCCACTCCGAGCTCAACTATTCTCCTCCTTTCTAGCAATATTCAATTATTTAGTTGCCAAGAGATACGACTTAAATGTCCAGTATAAATTTTAGAGTTACGCCTTCCGTCTTCTTCTCAATTTCCATGCGGTGATATGTAACCGCTTTGACTCCCACTTTCTGCGAATGTCTAGAAGGATCGAATTCCTCTCCATAGATCTGAGCTTTAAGCCTATAACCCTGCGGTGTCTTCTTTATATCCTTCACATAGAACTTTGAGTATAATCTGCCATTTATATCAAATCGGATGAGTAGCTCCTCAAGCCAGTTGTAAAGCAATTCTTTCTCATCTCTTCCTTCAACCTCCACATTCTCCTGAGCTGCTGGTTTAACATCCTTAATGTTCGTCATAGTCTCAAACATAGCGTAGGCGGCATTTTCAAATGCTTCAGGCATGTCCTTACCATATGCTGCTATATAAATATCTGCTGTGTGCTCAAGAAACTTGAAGCCTCTAGACTGTTTAGTCATCTTGGAGCCTCCCTCTAGAGATTACTCGTCTAGGTCTTTATGTGTTTCTGATATTCTTAGAAGGCGAGGCAGAAAATATTAAAGTGTTCCTTAACTGAAAGAGGAGATGAGTTGACTGAAAATGCGATTAGTCATAGCAATCACTGGAGCGAGCGGCGTAGTTTACGGTAAACGATTACTTGAGGTTCTGAGAACAAAAAAGGTCGAGACTCATCTCATCATCAGCCAGGCCGGAGAAAGAATAATAGAGTATGAGCTCGGCGTTGCAAAAACTGAGATTGAAAAGCTAGCAGATTACTCCTATGGAGAAGATGATCTTTCCGCGCCTATTGCGAGCGGATCCTTCTCAACCGACGGGATGGTTATAATCCCATGCAGCACTAAAACTTTGGCGGGTATAGCGCATGGATATTCAGAGAACCTAATCTTGAGAGCCGCCGAGGTTGCCTTGAAAGAGAGACGCAAGCTAATACTCGTCCCGCGTGAAGCACCCTTCAACGCGACTCATCTCAGAAATATGCTTGACTTAGCAGTTCAGGGAGTCATAATAATTCCAGCTGCACCTGCTTTTTATCACAAGCCACAAAACATAGACGATCTCATAGATTTCATCGTCGGGAAAGTTTTGGATCTCTTGGGGATAAGTCATAAACTAGTCAAAAAATGGCCTTTAGATTCCAAAATCATTTAGAAAAATATCTTCGTAACTGCTTATATATTGCTTGACTGTTTCATCATATGAAAGAACTTGATGGTCTTAGACCTGTTGATTGGCTGGGTTCGAGCAAGGCTGATGAGGCAGAGGGCTCTAGCAGGTTTAGGACTAAATGCAAATATGGTGACAGAAAAATTATGGATTGGAGGTTTAAACTCTCCGGCATTGATATTATCTGAAGGATTTAACGCCGTAGTTGACCTTAGGGAGAAAGACACAGATGATTATCAAATGTTTCTTAAGCGTCATGGAGTGGATTATTTGAACGTTAAGATTCCGGATGGAAAGGGAGCTCCTCCAACGATTCTTTCCGAGATTATTAAATGGATAAAAGAGAAGATTAGAGATGGGAAAAAAGTTCTTGTGCATTGTAACCTTGGCAGGGGGAGATCTGCTCTCGTAGCTGCTGCATACATCGTCTCTATGGGAGTAAGCCCAGAAGAAGCAGTGAAGATCATCAAGAGTAAAAGAAGCGTAATCTTTCTGAATGATGCACAGAAGCAAGCATTATATATCTTTGCGAAATCTCTATCAAAGACTTAAAAATTCTGTGCTAAAGATTTTTCTTGCCTTTTTCTAAATGGAAGTCTTATCTCAAACCTTGATCCTTCCCCAACCTTGCTCCTAACGAAGATGCTGCCTCCATGAGCTTCTATAAGCTTCTTGCAAATCGCCAACCCCAACCCCAATCCTTTAGACTTAGTCGTGAAAAAAGGTCGAAATATCTCCTTTATTTTATCCTCCGGTATCCCGATACCGGTATCTTCGAACGTAATTAATGCGTGATTATTCTCAATGGACATACTTATCTTTATCTCTCCGCCTTCAGGCATGGCTTCAATGGCATTTTCTATCAAATTTGTGAAGACACGCTTCATCATCACAGGATCGACTAGCATCTTCGAAAAACTTTTCTTAATATTTAAGACTACCCGAATGTTTTTTGGGATGTCGATTGAGGATATAACATCCTCAATCAAATCGTGCAGGTCGGTCTCGATAAGTTCAGGGGCAGCTTCTCTGACGTACTCTTGAAGATTTGTAATCATCCCATTTATATAATCAGCTTGATCATAAATTCTCTTAAGCAATCTCTTCAAGCTTTTCTTCTCCTTGACAGGTATACGCAGCTCTTCTATCTTCTTCATTGCCAAGTACAAGGTATTGAATATCACTTGGAGGGGGTTCCGCGTATCGTGGCTTATCATGGTTGCAACCTCTCCAATAGCAGCCATACGTTCAGATTCAATCAATTGCTTCTGAATTCGTTTAATCCATTTAGACTCACATATCACAAGCAGAGATTGAGGAAGAGTCTTGAAGATTCTAGACTTGGATTCTTCTTCTAAGTAGTCAAGGTAAAGTTGACGAACCTTCCTCTCCGGAATCTTTGAAGCTAAAGTTTCGAGAAACCTGCCATAAATGTCGAATTTGACGGCTACTTTCTTATTCAGATCAAGTATTCTCTGCAAAGTATCTAATACTTTATGTGTTTCTTCTGAACGGCTCAGAGCTTTTTCATATATCCAGCTCACAAAGGAATTAAAACCATCGATGATTGTTGATAGTTGTTCATTCTTTGGCAGATTCCGTATATCTCGTTCAGCTTTCTGCATTAAAATTTCCCCATATTCCGTAATTATGACGTTTCTCGTAGCATAATGCATTGCTAATCTTTTTTCAGAATCAGATGACGAAAGAATTCTCACGTCAATGGGTAGAAGGAGTCTCTTATAGATCTTGAAGCAGGCTTTAATCGGATCATACAAGTTAAGGCTATCATCTCTCTTTATCTTCCTTAAAAAGCACCCGTTCGCGACGCCGTAGATTAGATCAGACTTCTTAAGAAATGATTCATTCTCCTTGATGATCTCGTAGAATTTATCGCCGAGAATATGATAAGCTGCATTGAGCACTCGTAAATAGCAATCCACAATTTCTGAATCTCCAAATTTATCCTCAAGAATCTTCAGGTTTCTGCTTATCAAATCCTTGTATTCTATGGAGCTTGGCATACTGAATCTTATACCTTTCTTAGATATCCTAACGTAGTCTTTAATCCCCGATTCCCTTATGAAATCAATAAACTTGAAGGATTCCTCACCTAGCTTTGTCTTCCCCGTCATATTATAGAGGATTGCAAGGAAGGATGAGTATATGGCGGAGAAGTCTCTATGCGACGACATTGTCGGAATCTCTTTCTCCTGAATCACTAATGCGTAGCTTATGGATAGAAAAGCCGCAAAATATAAGATTCCATCCAGCGGAGGAAGCATCAAACTTGTCATAAATGGATAATTAGTTAGGATTAGGCCGGGATACTGGAAGACGAGAAGACTTCCTAGTAAGATTCCATACTTAATTCTCAGCTCTTTAGACCTAGCCCTCAGAATAAGATCCACTAGAAAGAAAACTGCGGCGGCTAAATAACCCGTATAGATTGTAATTTCAATTATGGGGACGAGTGAAGACCGATTGGGAATGTACAACCATCCGTATAGGGTTAGACGTAAGTTGCTGGAGTTAAGAGAAGTGATGCATGCAGCTAATATGGCCGGTAAGAATATTAGCATTAACCTTCTGGGTCTTCCATAGATGCTAAGAATGACGGCTAGATATGCTGATTGACCTAGCATACTTAAGATGGATGAAAGCTGAAAAAAGATTAATGCATCATCTACATTTATGGCCGTTCTCTGTAGGTAAGTGAAGATTTCCCATAGAGAAGTAGCAAATCCATAAGTGAAAAAGTACTTTAGAGCTTGAGGTAAGGATCTGCCTTTCCGCTCGCTACATACGGCGTAAAATAGTATCAGGAAGGAAAAGACAGCCGCAATTAAATACTGCATTAGCCAATAAGATGGCGGATTCATTGTACTTCACGAGTGTGCGAGCATGAAACATGCCGGAGACGGTTTTATAGATGAAGTAGCTGAATTTTCTTTCCCATTAAAGTCTCCTCTCTAGAGGTGTCTAAGAGCATCCTCCCCGGGACACCTTTGCATATTTTTCTTAAAAAGATAGTGTAACCAGAAAGTCTGAATAGCGGTTACACAGTCATATCATAAAATAATAGTCGACTTGACGAAAAGACTTTTTTGCTGATACTGATATATTTCTCATCTTGTGGAAAAGATGCTACATTCTCCGCTTATGGAACTTGCCATAAAGTATTTCACAAGAAGGGGATACCGGGTTGATAAGCCGAGATTTGAAGAGTCTTCTTCGAGAAACCCGAGAATAGACTTGATCGTGACCAAGCAGAACAAAATTCACCCGGTAATGATCAAGGATTGGAGGCGAACTGTGGGAGTTAATGTCGTAATAAGCCTTGATAAAGAGTCTCAGGATAAGAGATTTTCCAATCCTATACTTGTCGCTGAAAAGTTTAGTGAGCACGCTAGGGCTTACGCTAGCCGCAGGGGGATAATGCTTATCACAAAATCAGAGATCATTAGGGAACTGCTGAGATAGGCTAAAATTCCTTTAAGTATTCGTCTAATTTGCCCTCTGCCTCAAGCATTCCCAGCCAGTCAGCGATTCCCACGCGCGGCCTCTTTTTTCCTTCTATGACTAATAATATCTCTCTAGCTATTTCAGATGGGCTTTTAGAATCTGTATTTATCTCACATACTTTTTCCACGCCGCATATGCTGACGGCGTCGAAGAGACAGACATCTAGTATCTCGGCAGCTAGGTTCTCTCTAACTTTTCTTTGGTTATAGCCTCTTCTCTCCAGAATCTCTTTAAGATCTTTGGGATTCTTTCTGAGAACAAAGACGAGGCTGACCTTTTCTGGAGGAACTACGTGGACGGCGTAATGCCCCTCAATGATTAAATCACCCTTTGCCGAATCTATTATCTGGCTGATTCTTCTTGAAACAGCCTCCATATCTGCGATAAATGTTTCTCTCACGTTGTCCCATTCAGTGTAAAGGTGTTCTCTCTTAACAAGTTCCCCAATTGAGACTACCTCCGCCCCAATCCTAGAGGCTAATGCTTTAGAGACTGAGGACTTTCCAACACCAGGAGTTCCCGTGATGATGAAAACTCTACTGTCGTTAATTCTCTTTTCTTTTCTCATTTAAGAAGCTTCCTAGTCATCCATATGTTTTGGTTTATCTTTTGTTCATGCTTATATAGAATCGATGTTTCGGGCTATATCTTTATTCTTGTCTCTTCCTTCACACATTTGAGAACTATCGCCGTCTCGGTTCTTGTGACCCCATCGATCATGCCTATCTTATCTATTATCTCGGCCAGTGTTTTTCTATTCTCCGTTCTTATTTTCACAATTACATAGTATGCGCCAGTTACGTCATACACTTCATATACATCATCCATGCTACTTAAGGCATCTAAGACATGCTCGAGATTTTTCGGTTCAGTATTTATGAGAACAAACGCCGTAAGATTCTTGCCCAGAAGATCAGGTGAGACTATAGCCGTGAACCTCTTTATCACTCCGTTCTTCCGTAGCTTCTTAACCCTTACAAATATTGTTGCTTCACTTACCCCTATCTTCTCCGCTATCTTCTTGAATGAGATTCTTGCATCATCCTGAAGCATTCTCAGAATCTCTTTATCAATCGAGTCGATCTTCACACTCATAAGTCTCCTTTCCTCCTCTATTCTTGTATCTTGTCTTAAAATTTATATTTAAATATGTTTAAAGAAGTAATATTTTTTTCGGCCATACATTAATAAATCTTTAATTTTCCGAAAGATTTATAAGAAAACATTCATCATGCTATAAAAAGCATAAAAATGGGGGTAATAACCTTCAAGCTAACATGTCTTGAATGTGGTGGTGAGATCGAGATTCCCGAAGATGTAATCTCAGGAGAGATTGTAAGCTGCCCCGACTGTGGAATGGATTACGAAGTAGAGATAGCAGAGAATGGCGAGATTAAGCTTAAGCCAGCCGAGATTGAAGGCGAAGACTGGGGCGAATGAGACTGGATGAAGACTCTTTCCTTAGTAAGTGACAGAATTCGATGGGATGAGAAGGCGCTGATTCGCGCCGCATCCAGCATTGGAGTAGACTTAAAACTAGTCGATCCGAAATCTATGTTTCTAAAGATCTCTGTGAAGCCTGAAGATCTAAGCGAGGTCTTCGGCGAGGTCATAATCAACAGATGTATAAGCTATTTCAGAGGGTTACATATAGCAGCCCTTCTTGAAAAAGCAGGTCTGAAAGTAATTAATTCCTTTAAAGTCATGCTTGTCTGTGGTAACAAGGTATTCACAGACTTGGCCTTAATAAACGCTAACATTCCGGTTCCTAAAACGCTACTCGCTTTTACTAAGGAAGGAGCACTTAAAGCACTAGATGAAATAGGTTTTCCGGCTGTTATAAAACCTGTTATTGGAAGCTGGGGGCGGCTAATAGCACTGGTCAAAGATAAAGACTCGGCGCAGGCAATTATAGAGTCTAGAGAGCAGATACGCAACGCTCTACTTCAGATATATTATATACAAGAATACGTGAAGCGTCCACCTAGAGATATAAGGGTTCTTGTGATTGGCGATGATGTTGTAGCGGCCTCCTACCGTTATTCGCCAAAAAATGATTGGCGGACGAATGTTGCTAGGGGAGGGGTGAGTAAGCCCTGTCCTATCACCGAAGAGTTGAGAGAGATAGCGTTGCAGGCCGCCGAGGCTGTTGGGGGCGGCGTGCTGGCTATTGATTGCATGGAATCTCCGAATGGACTACTTGTGCACGAAGTTAACAGTACCGTGGAGTTTAGGGGATTATGTTCCGCAACCGGGATTGACATCCCGAGAAAGATGATTGAATACGCCATTGAGGTGATGAAACAGTGAAGGTTGGAATTTTGGGTGCATCCGGATATGTTGGCGGCGAGCTCCTACGCTTACTTTTAAATCATCCTAAGGTCGAAGTAAGCCTAGCCACTTCGCGGAGATATGCTGGCGAATTTGTATATAGAGTTCACCCAAATCTTAGAGGATGGACGAAGCTGAAGTTTTCCCAGTTTAATCTATCAAAGATTACAGACGCATGTGATTTTCTCTTTGTCGCTACTCCTCACGGAGTCTCCTCGAGCTTCATGCCTCAGATAATTGAAACGGGAATGAGAGTGGTGGATACAAGCGCGGACTTTCGGCTGAAGAATCCTGAAGACTACATTAAGTGGTACGGCTGGAGGCACAGATGTCCTGAGCTCCTCGAGAAGTCGATTTATGGCCTTCCGGAGCTTCATAGAGAAGAGATCAAGAAAGCCCAGCTAGTAGCTTGTCCCGGATGTATGGCGACAACGGCGATTTTAGCCTTGGCTCCAGTAGTGAAGCATGAAGATATTGAAAAGAACAGAATCGTAGTCGACTTTAAGGTAGGTTCCTCCGGAGGGGGATCTCATCCATCAGTGGCGTCTCATCATCCCGAACATTTCAATATCGTCAGGCCTTACAAGCCTGTTGGGCATCGTCACACAGCTGAGATAGAGCAGGAGCTGAGTCTCATAGCCGGAGAGAAGGTTTCAGTTGCTATGTCTGCACATGCAGTTAATATGGTTCGGGGAATCTTAGCTACGTGCCATGTTTTCCTAAGTAACGTTCCATTAGTAATTGAGGTTTGGAAGATCTACCGTCAGTTTTACCAGAACGAACCTTTCATCCGGATTGTGCGGGATGTCAAGGGAATCTTCAGATATCCAGATCCTAAAGTCTTGGTCGGTTCGAACTTCTGCGATATAGGATTCGAGATCGACAAGGATAATAGCCGCCTAGTTCTGCTCTCCGCCCTCGATAATTTAGTGAAGGGGGCGGCGGGAACAGCTATTCAAAACATGAACTTAATGAATGGATGGGATGAAAAGGAGGGTCTTTGGGAGGCTGGTTTACATCCAGCATAAGAGGAGAAGCGAATTGATAGTTCTAAAGATAGGCGGAGACATCTACAAGGAGGGCTTAAGCGAATCACTTATTGACGATGTTAAGGAAGCCTTTCTTCACGGAGGAATAATCATTGTTCACGGCGGCGGAGACGAAGTGACCGAGATAGCTGAGAGGCTTGGAAAGAAACAAGTCTTCGTAACTTCTCCAAGTGGAATAAGGAGTAGATACACGGATAAGGAGACTGTTGAGATATACACAATGGTCATGGCTGGGAGAATCAACAAACTGATAGTTCAGCAACTGATAAGCCACGGCTTGCCTGCAGTTGGATTATCCGGAGTTGACGGTTCAATACTTAGAGCCAGCCGCAAGAAAAGGCTTCTGATAATCGATGAAAGGGGTAGAAAGAGGATAATCGAGGGTGGCTATACTGGAAAGATCAATGAAGTAAACACTGAAGTACTCCGTATACTGATTGAGAACGGCTACTTACCAGTCATTGCGCCGATCGCGCTTGGGAAGGAAAACGAGTTGCTTAATGTAGACTCAGATAGAGTTGCGGCCAGCATAGCTGGTGCTTTGAAGGCTGAGAGGCTAATCTTTCTCACCGATGTTAAAGGGGTGATGATAGATGGGAAGTATGTGGAGAGGATTCCTCTGCGGAAGGCTGAGAGGCTAATCTCAACCATAGGATCCGGGATGGACAAGAAGCTGCTAGCTTCGACGGAGGCCTTGAAGAGCGGGGTGAAGAAAGTAGTAATCACATCGGGCTTTATAGAATCCCCCATAAAGAAGGCCATAAATCAAACATCAGGGACAGTGATCACTATTGGATGAGAAGCATATAATGGCTATTGAAGACGCGTATTTAGCCCGCGTTTATCAAAAGTTCCCCGTGAGCATAATTCGCGGAAAAGGAGCAATCGTATATGATGCGAACGGAAAGAAATATATTGACTGCATGAGCGGCTATGGGGTCAGCTTGGTGGGTCACTGCCACCCAAAGATCATCGAGGCTATAAAAAGACAGGCTGAGACATTGATTACCTGTCACGGCTCATTTTATAATGATAAGCGGGCTGAACTTCTAGAGAAGCTTGTTAAGATCACGCCTAAGGAACTGGATAAAGTCTTCCTCTGCAATAGCGGCGCCGAATCAGTTGAATGCGCATTAAAAATAGCCGTGAAGTATACCGGAAGAAGCAAGATAGTAAGCATGGTTCGCGGCTTCCACGGCAAGACTCTCGGCGCCCTCTCAGCCACATGGAATCCCAAATATAAAAAATCATTTGCATCTTTGATTCCTAAAAAATTTAACTTTGTACCCTTCGGAAATCTTGAGAGAGCCGAAGAGACTATCGATAATGAGACAGCAGCCGTCATAGTTGAACCGGTTCAAGGTGAGGGAGGAATACACGTTCCGCCTCCAGATTATCTTAAGGGGCTGCGTGAAATCTGCGATAGACATGACGCCGTTTTGATCTTTGATGAGGTTCAAACAGGTTTTGGAAGAACTGGGCGCATGTGGGCCTTTGAACACTGGAAAGTATCTCCTGATGTTATGTGTATTGCTAAGGCTATGGGCGGCGGATTTCCAATAGGAGCAACCATTGCCAAGGCTGAAGTTATGAATTCTCTGAAAGTCGGTGAGCATTCAAGCACTTTTGGAGGAAATCCACTTGCATGCGCCGCCGCCTCAGCAACGATAGACGTTATCTTAGAGGAGAACTTGCCAGAGAGAGCTCGCAGGCTAGGAGGCTACTTCAAGGGGCTTCTCGAAGAGATGGTTGGCGAGTTTCGGATTCTCCGCGAAGCCCGCGGATTAGGGCTTATGCTTGGTCTAGAATCTAGAATCTTCATTTATGAGATTTTAATGAAAGCGCTCGACGAAGGGCTTCTTCTTCTTTATTCCGGAAGAAACGTGATTAGATTCCTTCCACCCCTAGTTATAGAGAAGAGCCATCTTGAGATGGCCGCTAACATACTGAGTAGGATCCTTGCTGAAGAGGATAAGAAACTAAGGCATATCTCTCGAAAACATTAGCCGTAGACGTGAAGCATCATGGACCTAGAAGATCCTGTTCTTTTCCTTCAAAGGATGCTTGAGATCTATAGCCCAAGCGGGAAGGAGGAACGGATAGCTCATTTCATAATTGACGAGATGAAATTTCTAGGCTTCAGAAATGTTCGGATAAGCTCGGCTGGAAATGTTTACGGAGAGATCGGATCCGGTTCCCGTTCGATTCTTCTCTGCGGACACATGGACACGGTTCCAGGACGAATCCCGGTAAAGCTTGAGGGTGATAGACTCTATGGGAGAGGAGCGGTGGATGCGAAATCTTCGCTGGCAGCGATGATATGGGCAGCTGCATCATTGAAACCTAATATTCAAAGATTAGGCAGAGTTATTGTAGCGGGGGTTGTTGAGGAAGAGCGAAATGCACGTGGAATCCGTCAGCTACTGCATGAAGGCTTTGATGTTGAATGTGCAGTCTTCGGAGAGCCAAGTGGGTTAAAAAATATAACTTTCGCTTACAAGGGAAGAGTCTATGTGCAAGTAATCTGCGAGACACGAACTGGACATGTTGGAGCTCAGCATATGTTCAAAAACGCGATTGAAGCAGCATTCGATCTGTGGAGCCGCGTGAAGAATACATGCCTAAAGTATCAGTCACCTTATGGGATCTTCTATTCGCTCACGCCGTCATTGATGAGGATTAATAGCCGAAGAAGCGCAGGTGGAATTCCAGACAAGTGTTTTCTAGAGATCGACCTAAGGCTTCCGCCGAAGATCAGATCTACGGAGGCAGTAAGCTTAGTAAATAAAGTAATCGAGGAGTTTGAAGCTGAAAATGATTCAGTATCCGTTTCGCTACGCACTAAAGATATCGTTGAACCATTCGTCGCTAAAAGAGACACGTTCCTAATGAAAGCCTTGAGAGAATCGATCTACGAGGTCACAGGGGAACAGGCGAAGTTTCTTAGAAAAACCGGAACCGGAGATATGAATATTTTCGGTGCCGAAAGAAAAGTTCCGGTTGCAACCTACGGCCCCGGAGACTCCAGCCTAAGCCACACAATCTACGAGTATATTGAAATACCAGAATATCTCAAGAGTATAGAAGTCTATAAAAGAACGGTTGAAAAGGTCCTAAGCAAGCCGTAAATAAATTGAAGGAGTATTTCACCAGTTGGGACGGTATATAGTCTTTATATGTCCCCGATGTGGAATGCCCAGATATGCTAGGGAGGGACAGAAAACAGCAAAGTGTTTCTACTGCGGCCTTCAGATCAAGATTAGTCCCACCAAGATCCAGATACTGGCCAGAACTGAGGATTCGAGAACCGCCCGAGAGATCGTTGAAAAGTACAAGGCAAGAAGGTTTTCGTAACCTAAGATGGTTTTCATGAATCAAATTAAACTTTATTAGTTTTAAGCGTGTGTAAATTGCTTGTGGGTTGAGCTTTGTCGGAAAGGAGCAATAGTATCAGATCTATGGCTGACCTTCTTAGAAGCGGCGCAACTCTAACTAGCCTTTCATGTCCAGTATGCTCCTCTCCCCTCTTCAGAATGAAAAACGGAGATCTCTGGTGTGCCCAGTGTCAAAAGAAGGTAATAGTCGTAAAGGAAGGGGAAGAGATCAGCGAAGCTCAGGGTATAGCCGCATTGAGTATAGTTGAGCAGACTCTTTTCGAGAAGATACTTGAGATAAATGATAAAATAAAGGGTGCCGAGAGTCTGGATGATCTTCAAAGACTAAGTGCAACACTCTCCTCTCTGCTCGAGAATCTTAGGAGAATTAGAGGTTTTAAGAAGAGTTAAGGAGAAGAGTTACGGCGGATGAAGGGAGTATATGAGGGCTTCCCAGACGTAATTCATAGAGTTGCTCTCTTCTCCTATAAGATCCCAACTAGAAGCCTGCAGAAAATGTTGATTCTTCTTTTCTACAGAATGAACACGTCTAAGAAATCTCTGGATATGCCTTTCTCGGTGAGTCGTGACCTCGAAGTGATCTTTGAAATAGGCATAGCTGATGGCTTAGAATTTAATTTTCTCGATGATGAAGAGAAAAATGAATGGCTGAACCTTTTGGAAAAAGAAGTCTTCGAAACGCTTGACTTCCTCTGCATAATTAGATATTATACATCAAGAAGCGGACGGAAAGTTCCTTTA
>Ga0190363_1000663_pt1 | contig 20484 bp, 26 predicted proteins | sample 48721867_MG_FD_161272 | JGI IMG/M metagenome (GOLD analysis project Ga0190363, IMG submission 161272) | Hydrothermal vent microbial mat bacterial communities from Southern Trench, Guaymas Basin, Mexico - 4872-18-6-7_MG | ecosystem: Environmental > Aquatic > Marine > Hydrothermal vents >... | reverse complement strand
ATGGGCCATAGAGCAGGATAAAAACGGCAAAAGGAAGAATTCTCCAGGGTTCAGACAGCAGATTTCTGGCTGTTTCAAACTCTGGCCACGGGGAGCCTGCAAGAACGCCTAACAGAAGGGCAAGAGTGTTCAGCACAGGAAATGTGAGCCAGATAACCAGATGCCACCTTTTACCAATCCGTCTGATGTCAAATACACGCTGCCAGTAATCCCGCCATTGTTCTTTATCGCGAGTGCGGGAAATTAGTATGATTTCCGCAGTTGCAGGGCCGAACAATCCAAGGGCTCCGAGAATTATTGCAGGAAATGTAAAAACATTCCAATCCAGTAATATAATCCACATCCAGAAAAACCATGAAAAACCAAGGGTTAGAGCGAAAAACTTCCAAGGATTTGCTTTTGAACTTCTTACGCTCATTTATATAACTCCTTTCATTCATTTTCCTTTTTAAAGGCGGGATTCGGAATTTCATATAACGGTTTACGGACATACGAATTTCCCTGCCGAATTTTGGCGAGCGAAGCATAGCCGTATGTCCGCTGTTATACGCAGTCGGCGAGGACTATTCTTTATTTCTTTAGATTCTCCATAAATATTTTGATTATGGGAATGGGTGAGAAAAATTATTACCATTTGTTTCCGCTACCTTACAGTTACGAGCAACTCGGAAAAAGCTGTTTGGAAAGGAAAAACTACAATTCTGGATGCTATAAAGAGAATTCTTGAAGAGCAAGAAGAAAGAAAGTTGAGGAATTATTGAAACATTATAGCAAAATCTATTTCTGCGACATAGGATGTTCTGGATATTCTATGGATGTCGTTGCCTTTCCGTTAACCAAGCCAGAGTCACCCATTATATTCAAGTTTCACTGCAACGAATCTGCAGATGCGTTCTTGCTTAAAATTGCTGAGAATGTGGCAAGAACTGAATGGTATTACAGAAATGTTACGAATGAGGAGTTGAAAGCATTATCGAATCTGCACGATGTTTTTCACTGTAACAACACATTCTTCGTTGCTGGCGAGTCTAATGCTTTTGCCGAGCTCATTCTTTCATTAAAATGCTTTGCATGGGGGGATAAAGCGATAAACATTAACGGGTTTAAGGCTTATGAAGGGATTCAAATCAGCATTATATATCAGGGTAGGGAAAAGCTAGATGAAAGAGTTGATGAAATAATAGTAATTGGAAGGTGATGCCATGGATATGAAAAATAAACTCTGGATGAACGGATTTTTAGGATTCTTGGGATTCCTTGGCTTTCAAGCGTTTAGTACACACAATGCATGGCGATTATTCTTCTTCTGCTTTTTTGCATTCTTTGCTTACTTCAGACATTTTAGAGAAGAACTCAAATATTTGGGTTTACTTGGTGTGATTGGATTAATTGTGGCAATACTTGGGGTTATAGGAGTAGTGGAGGTATAAAGGATGGTTGAAAATAAAGTGTATATAGCCTTCGGGATAATTGGATTAATTTTAGCGATTACTGGTGCTATAATAACAATCTTCTCAAAACAAGCATCAATGGCTTGGGCTCTCTTTGGTAGTGGAATTGCTATCCTATGGATGAGTTTTCATATAAGTGTATCATAGGAGTTGGAAAGGTGGGATGGGCTGCAATCCGATACCTGCATGGCAGAAGAGCAGAAATCTACGCCTTCGACATCGACAGAGGTAAACTTCAGCGGGCACGTTCACGGTTTCACGTAAGAATCCACATCTGCAACTCCCTGCCGGAATGCCTTGAAAAAGCCAGGCTGGTTCTGCTGGCTACCCCCGGAAGAAACTTGGTTACCGCCAGCATGGTGAGTGGGGAAACGGTGATTTCGGCTCCCGCCATACCGTTAGGGCTAACCCGCGGAGCACTAGCCAAAGTTAAGCGGGGAAACCTGATTCACGACCCTCTTCAGTTGGGAGTCGCAGCCATGATCGTTGAACTTGTTAAATAGCCGTTAAGTGAAGCTTACCCTTGCTCAACCGGAAATCTGTGGAACAGCATAAAAAGGAGCTGTTGGGGGAAGACGTTTGAAAGTGAAGGTGAAGGCTTACGCCTCGCTGAGAGAGTCCTTAGGAAGTGGGGAAATGGAGGTAGATTTGCCTGGTGGAGAAGAAGCCACCCTAGAGAAGCTAGTTGAAAAAATAGAGCGGGAAGGGGGGAGAAAACTTGAAGAGAAAATTTTTGGGGAAGACGGGAAAGTTAAGCCTGACGTCATAGTGTTGGTCAACGGGAAAACCGTTAATAGCAAACGGTTTAAAATAGGTAATGGCGACATGGTAATATTTATGCCTCCAGTGTCCGGGGGATAAACAGCCTGGAAAAGGTTAAACTGGTCAAGAAGGGAGCATGTGAAGTTCAAAGGCTAGTTGAGGAGCTGAGGAAAAGCCCTGACGCCTTTGAGTGCGGCGCCATAACATGCTTCATCGGCATCGTCAGAGGACATGGCAAGAAGGGTGGCAGTGTTAGAAAGCTGGTGTATGAAGCCTGGGAGGAGGAAGCCTTGAAGGCTTTAACAGGCATACGGGAGGAAATTCTGAGGGAAAACAGCGGGGTGAAAGACCTGCTGTTATACCATGTGATAGACGAGCTGGAGCCTGGAGACGAAACGCTTTTCATCGTTGCGATGGGGGAACACCGGCAGGACGCTGTGAACGCCATCTCCCAGGCGATAGAGAAAATCAAAACGAAACCTCCGATATGGAAGAAGGAGGTTACCGACAGAGGAGCCTACTGGATTCATGAAACCGGTTAGCCTCCTTTCAAGGTAAAACCCGTGTTTGCGATGGAAGATGAATAGGCGAATAGCGTTATCGGCGGAAAAAATAGTTAGAAGCCTTAGGAGTAAAGGAAGCGTCGTTGTAGCGTTTTCTGGCGGTGTCGATTCTTCGGTGGTTGCAGCTCTCGCCTATAGGGCTTTAAAGGATAGGGCATTAGCGGTTACCATAGACTCGCCGCTTCTGCCATCCAGCGAGTTGCGATACGCCAAACACGTTGCGAGAAGCATAGGGATCCCCCATTTAACTGTCAGGCTTAACGAGGTTGAGCTGCCAGGCTTCGCTGATAACACGCCGAAACGCTGCTACATCTGTAAAAAAGCCAGGTTTAAACTGCTTAAGAAAATTGCTGGAGAAAGAGGATTTGAAACGGTTGCTGATGGAACTAACGCTGACGACCTTAAAGAGTATAGGCCGGGGCTTCTCGCTTTAAAGGAGGAAGGCATCTGCAGCCCTCTGCTGGAAAACAATGTAACCAAGAAGCGTTCTAGAAGTCTAGCCGCATTTCTAAGGTTACCTGCAGCCGGTAAACCTCCGAGCACCTGCCTGGCAACGAGATTCCCCTACTGGCATAGGATAAGCCTGGAAAAGCTGAGGCGGGTGGACCTTGCGGAGGCTTACATTAAACGCAGGTTAGGACTGGAGAACAGCATTATCAGGGTTAGAGACCATGACGGGCTGGCGAGAATAGAAGTCAGCAGCAACATCCTTGAACAGGTGCTAAATGAAGGAAAACTGAGGGAAATCGCTGAAAGACTGAAAAAGATGGGGTTCAAGTATGTGGCCCTAGACCTTGAAGGATATAGACCCGGAGTCTTCGACGTGGAGAGTGGTCTGCTTTGAAGAACGGCAAGAAGAAAAGGATAAGGATGAAAGGCTCGAGCAGAGGGAAGGCGGCTTTAGGTTCTGAGCTTGAGGATAAGATTGCCCAGGCTTTTCGGAAGATGAGGTATAGGGTTTTCCTGCGTAGAAACCGCTGTGACATCCTTGCGGTTAGAGGACGGCTGGCATACCTAGTCGAATGCAAAAATTATAGCCTCTCAAAAAAAGAGCAGAAGCTAGCTGTCAGACAGCTTAACCGGAACTACACGCGAGCCCTTGAAATCCTTCTTCAAGAGCGCATATGGGTTGAAAGCATCGCAAGGGTGCTGGTGGCGAAAGGCTTCACCTACCAGGCCAGAGGGATACTCCAGTTTACACCCGAAGAGTTTCTAGAGCATATCGAAAGAATCTGACAGGGCCTTTCCTTGGCTGCCTGCCGGCTGGCTGTGGAAAGGAAGGATTAAAGCCGAGGGCGACTACATGGCTTCTGTTTCCTCTATTTTTCTTGCTAGGTGTTCTAAGGCTTTTTTCAGTACGTCGCTTCCAGGCTTCATGATGACTATGGGCACATCGACAGCCTTTTCAACTATGGAGGCTAGGATGGGAGCGCAGATTATTCCTAGGGCGCCATCCTTTTCAGCTCTTACCGCCGAGGCTATGCACTCCTCTATGGTGGAGGAAGGATACTCTTTCACCCTGTAGGTTTTACCTTTAATTTCCACTTCTCTTACGCCTAGCTCGTCAAGCAGGAACCTGGCGGCTATGACAGCTATGAAGAACTTGACATCTGGCTCTAGGGCTTTTATAACTCGTCTGACCGTGGAGAACCTTGGATCCCTTTCTCCTGAAAGAGCCTTGTAGAGGGTGGGGAGAGGTATGCCAGCCTTTTTAGCCAGCTCTCTCACGCTCATTTTCCTCTGTTTGAGCTCTTCCTCTACTGTCTTTCTGAAGCCTGCTCTGAAAACTTTCTCTGCGAGCATATAATATTATTGTATAATATACCTTAAATATTTTTCCTTTAAAGGAAAGAAATAATATTTATTGAGGCAAAAATTTTTATTTCATTCTCCTTTAGAATCATTCAGGTGGAAGCATGGCTGGAGGAAGAATTCTGGGGTCAATTATCGTAGCTATCCTTGTCATCGCAGCAGTGGCGGGAGTATACCTTTACATGGCACCTCAGCCTACACCATCAAAAACGGAGGCGAAGCTAAGCGTTTTAAGAATAGGATACCAGCCTTCATGGCATCATGCCTCCGAGTTCGTAATGGTTGAGAAAGGCTGGATTCAGAAGGTAACAGGGCTTAAAGTAGAGGAGAAGGAGTTCCCAACAGGACCGCCGGAGATGGAGGCCTTCATAGCTGGCGAACTGGACATAGCTTATGTTGGTGCAGCACCCCCCATACCAGCCTTAGCCAAAGGGATGAAGGCGAAAATCGTGGCCATAACTAACACTGAAGGCTCAGCCCTAGTGGTGAGACCGGACTTCGAGTATACAGGCCCTCAGTCTCTTAAAGGGGCGAAGATAGGATGCTATCCTCCTGGCTCCATCCAAGACACCGTGCTGAAGCACTGGCTTAAAGCGGAAGGTTTGAATCCGGGAGTGGACGTTGAAATCGTGGCTATGGGGCCTAGGGAGCAGGTTGAGTCTCTTAGAGCTGGGGCTATCGACGGAATTTTCACTCCGGACCCCATGCCCTATATCGCTGTAACTCAGGGCTACGGTAAAATAGCTGTAGACTCCAGCGACATGTGGCCTCACCATCCATGCTGCGTCCTCCTGATGTCGGAGAACCTGATCGAAAACCATCGTGAGCTGGCCAGGAAAACCTTAGCCCTCCACATAATAGCCCAAGAATACGTTGGGAAGCCTGAAAACAGGTCTGATGTGGTGGGGATCGTGGCTGAAAGGCTGGGCTTGTCCTCTGAGGTTGCTGAAAAGTTTCCAGGGGTTACCAAGTTTGAGACTGACCCTCACAGCCCTGAATGGTTGGAGGGCATAGACATGATGTGCAAGGTGCACCATGAGCTGGGATACACCAAGACGACCGAAGGCAAACTTATTATGCTTAAGTCATCCGACATTGTTGATGTGGAACTCTACGATGAGGCTTTGAAGCTCGTTCCAAAGCTGAAGAAAGAGATAGGGTTAAGCGGCTGAAAGCAATGGGAAAGGATACCGTGTACACGCTACTTTCGATACCTCTTTTTCTTTTATGCTGGGAACTGTTCTACCATGTCTTCGTGGGGAACCCTCTCCTCCTCGCACCCCCCTCAAAGGTTCTGCCAACCTTCGCTGAGCTTGCAGCCGGGTTAAACCCTCGGTTTTTCATGCCGTTGGACATGGCTTACAGCCTCTTCCATTATGCTTTAGGGTTCAGCCTAGCCTTTCTAGCAGGCTTCAGCCTTGGAGTGCTTGTAGGCTGGTTCAGGCTTGCCGACAAGATTTCGTATCCTGTCGTAGAGTTGATTAGGCCTATACCTCCCATAGCATGGATACCCATCGCCATCCTGCTTTTGAAGCTTACCCACACAGCGGCGGCCTTCATCATTTTCATAGGCTCTGTTTTTCCGGTGCTTCTTAACACTCAGAACGGTGTTAAATCGGTGGAGAGAAAGTTTATTGAGGCCGCTATGACGCTTGGGGCTACCAACAGTCTTGTGCTCTTAAGAAAGGTTATCATACCTTCGTCTATGGGCTCGGTGATTACTGGGGCTAGGGTTGGCTCAGGCATAGCTTGGATGTGTGTGGTTGCTGCTGAGCTTTTCGGGGTAGCACCCTACGGGCTTGGATATCAGATAGAAATGGCGAGGCTTTACCACTCCCCCGAGATAGTAATATCCTACATGCTTGCCATCGGAGTGCTCGGCCTACTGCTTGACAGAGGATACAAGCTTACTGAAAGGAAACTTCTCTCATGGAGGATAGGCTTGGTTGCAACCTAGTAAGGGCAGAATCCTAGTGGAAATTAGAGAACTGAGGAAGGAGTTTGAGGGAGCTCCTCCAGTTACGGCCATCGACGGGATAGACCTTGACATCTGGGAGGGAGAAATCCTCTGCATCGTCGGCCCAAGCGGCTGCGGGAAGACAACGCTGCTACGCATCATCGCCGGACTGGAAAAACCGACTTCAGGGAAGGTTCTGGTAGATGGAAAAACCGTTATGGGGCCGGGTTCTGACAGGGCGATGGTTTTCCAAGAGTACGCCCTCTTCCCTTGGAGAACTATCCTTGGAAATGTGGCTTTCGGCTTGGAGCTGAAAAAACTGTCGAGAAATGAGATTGTGGGAAAAGCCGAGGAATATATTAGGCTTGTGGGGTTAAGCGGTTTTGAGGAGAAGTACCCCCATCAGCTTTCCGGGGGGATGATGCAGAGGGCTGCTCTGGCAAGGGCTTTGGCATGTGAGCCACATATTCTTCTCATGGATGAGCCGTTTGGCGCCCTTGACGCTCAAACCAGAAACTTCATGCAGGGGGAACTGCTTAACATCTGGGAGAAAACAAGGAAAACCATTGTTTTTGTAACCCATAACGTTGAGGAAGCCGTGTATATTGGAGATAGGATAGTTATTCTCACAGCCAGACCTGCGAAAATTAAAAGCATAGTCGATGTGACCCTTGGAAAGCCGAGAGACAGGCTTAGCCCTGAATTCATAAACCTGAGAAGGGGAGTTCTTGAATCTTTAAGGGAGGAAATGCTTGCAACCTTCCATTCTGGAAGGTGAACTGGCCTTCTTTACATAAGCTTTTAAGCAGGTTAGCCTCTAGTTTTCTTGGAAGGGAATTGCGGTCTCCCAAAATTTTCTATGCAGGCATGGTTCTGCTTCTGGCTTGTTCAGCTTTCTCTATAATTCTCGCTTTTCAGATGCATTTCACGCTGGCTGGAAGCTGGGAGTACGCTGCAACCCCAGAAGGCTACCGTGAAATTCTATTTCTATCCTCCATAAACTTCAGCCTAATACCTTTAGCCGGACTCTTAATCCATCAGCCCTTCCTAAACTGGCTTCTAACCCGCCCTTGGCCTACCGTCGAATTTAAGAGGATAGTTGCCACCATGCTACTTGCAGGTGGAACCGTCTACACGGAAACTTCCTCCCACAAGTACGCCGTGAGATACTACGGGAAAGACCTCGTACTCCACAAGATTTTCGTGCACCTTCTAGACAAGATATACGGGATAAAAGCTAAACCTGCCCGCTGGAAAACCGGAAACAGCTATATCACCCAAGTTTACAGGAGAAAGCTAGTTGAAGACTTGCTAACTCTTTCTCCTACCTATGTCTGCCGGAACAAGAATGGTAACGGAGGGCCACAGCCTTCAGCAGCCTTCCTCCTAGATGCCAGCCCCGAAGTCCTGAGAGAAGCTTTGAGACTGGCGATTTCATCGACTGGAAGCATCGGGTATACTGTGGAGGCTGGGCGCAACGGTGGGAGATTCATGGTGAGACCTTTCTTCACCTTTGGACATCTCAGCCCGCTAAGCCTTCTCTCCAGCTACCAGCAAGCCCTAGCAAAGGTGAAACTGAAAACTTCCATTGTTTTTGACCGAAGATTTGAGGGGAGAGGCTTTCTGAGAAGCCGTTCTTGGGAAGCCTTGAAGAGCCTAGCCGAAATGGGAGGATTTATCCCCGAAACTAAGGTTAGCTTTGGAAACTATAGGGGGATGGAAAGAAACCTGCTTCTCCAAGCCCTCTTAGACTTCCATCAACATAACGGTAAAAGCTTCGCCAGCATCCAAGAGGCTTTAAAAGCTGTTGAGCGCAGCCTAAACGGTTCATTTCAGAAACTTTCTAGCCGCGAAGCCTGCGGCCAGAGTTAGGATTCCCAGCACTGTCAGCTCCATTATCAGAGGCCATGTGATCGGATGCCAGAGCAGATACTTTCTAACGGGTTCTGAAGCCATCCTGAAAGCCTCCTTTACGGTTAAAGGCTTGCTTCCCGGAGGCGCCTCCATAAGAAGCTTGTCTTTACATTCCTCGGAGCAGGCGATCTTACTCTGTTTGCGCTGCCCTGAACCGGCTAAAATTAGATAGGCTGTAGGGGGGTCTACCTTCTTAAGAACACCGTTTTCAACATCGATCGTGATCTCTCTTCCACAGTAGTCGCAAACCGTTTCCACATGGAAGCTGGAATACTTGTGAACAAGAAGAAACGTGCATAAGGGACAGCAGCTTACATGGTGTACTCCATCTGGGGTTAACACATCCCTCCAGCCGTAAATAGTCGACATCCCGCAGACTTCGCAGCGGGGAACCACGTATGTGTCATAGTAGGTGAAGCCAGCTGTAAGAAAAAGAACAGCTGCTGTGGAAAACAGCAGCATTCTCCAGAGCTGAAGCTTCAACCCAAACCTTCCTCTTCAAAGAGTGCGTAGGTTGTAGCTGGAACATATCCAATTTCAGCTTCTCGAGAACCAAACGCCCCCCCACGTTTAGGGGGGTAGCCGAAAACATATTTTGCAGCTTTCTCCTCTTCGGTTACTACTATGACCTTGTAGTCTGCTCCTCTAGGGTCTAAAGGACATGTAAAGCTTAGAAACCTAATTTCTCTGGGTGGTAGCTTTAGGTATGGAAAGAAGCTTACTGAAAAAATCACTTTCTTCGATTCAACCTTAATCAGGTAGACCTTTGACAGGCTTACAGCTTCCCCGTCTGCGTTAGCCACATATACTCCTGTCAGGACAAGTGGTCTTTTATGTATTTTCACACCTGAAATCTGCAGGCTTTCGGCTTCCGGCAAATGTAGGGAAACCTGTGAAACGTAGTAGGCTGTTGAAGTCAGGATCATACCTAGGATCACCAGAACCTCTGCTACTAAAATCTTATAGAGCTCCCTTCTAACCGAGGGCTTAACGGTTTTCAAGGCGGACTCCCCAAGAGCATCTCAGGCTATTCTCTGGCATACCCCAGCTCCTCCACGGTCATGGGGTAGCCGAAGACGTAGTCAGCTGCCTTACCTTCGCTGGTGACAAGCAGAACCTTGTAGTCGCAGCCCTCCTTCCGGTAGTAGTGATCTAGCTCGCATGAAACCCTCACGATTCCTGTTTCTCCAGGGTTCACCACGACGGGGGTTGGAAGATCCTTGGTGAAGATTGCAAGGCGGGATTGAACTCTTATCACCGTAACCTTAACAATGCTCTCCGGCTTCGAGCCGACGTTTTTCACAACAATTCCTGTCATCGTGTCGGCTTTCCTGTTCACCTTTATTCCTTCTATTTTCAGGTTTTCAGCTGCCGGCATCTGCATGGAGGCTTGAACCAGCTGGTAGGCTGCTGCAACCACTATTACGGCTACCACTATTAGCGCTATGATGACCAGCGGCTTCTTCAAGCTTCTTTGGGAGGCTTCCCCTGAGGCCACCTATCAGACCTCCTTTATGCTGTGTCTAGTGGACGGCTGCGGGAACCATTATCTGGAAGATAGCGGGGATCAAGGCTATGGTTCCTATGATGGCGAAGAAGAGGCTTAGGTTTGCGAGAAGCCTCAGAGCTTTCATGCTTACCTCTCCAAGGTCTCCTGGCTCGCTGGCATACTTCTTGACGACGGAGCCCCATATCATGGTTGCTATAGCCATGCCGTAGCCTACGATTACAGCTATGAACATGGGAGCATCATGGAAGACGAAGCAGAAGGGGCATGGAAGCGGGTTTTCAGCGGTGAAAACAACCCTGCAGCATGGAACGGTTACAGGCTCAACTTTAAGGTAGAAGGCTAGGTCAAGCCCTGCATCCACTATGAGCAGAGGCATGAGGAAGACGAAGTATTTGGACAGGGTTCCCATGAGGGGAGCCCCTTTACACCTCCTGTTAACCATGTCCAGGCTTAGCCATATCCCGTAGACGAATATTACTATGAGCTTTACAATGGAGTCTATCCATGAGAAGGGGTGTCCCGCCTGGTGAATTCCCCACTGGCACATGGCTCCTGGAACAAGCGGGATAAGGCTTTCGTTGGCAACCCAGTAGAGTCCCATACCCACTATTCTGGAGATTATGATAAGCCAGACTACTGTTGAGGCTAAATAGAAAGCCTTCTCAAGCTCGTATCGCTCTTCAAGGCTGGCCTTCTCTGCTCTCCGCCATATTCTCCATGCTTTTGGTACGGCGTAGGCAGTTAGGGCTATGGCAAACAGGCTTAGGATGAACATTATGGCCGTATAGGGTGTCCATATCATGAGGGTCACCTCAGGAGGTTCTCAAAGATATTTTTGAGCAATTGCTTATATTATCCTTTCGCCGGGACGGTGGCCCGCCGATACATCACAATTGAAAACAGCAGAATCACGATGCCGATGATGGCGAAGGACGCTGGAACTATGGGTGAAGGTGGAACATAGGCGATTCCAACCTTTTCAGCAAGCATGGGAGCAGCCTTGCAAACAGGGAGCACAGGACAGCCTTCAGGCAGCGAGCAATGCTGATACTCCATAGTATATTTGGTGTAGCCTACCTCTAGAAGCTTCTTCGCAGCCTCGTCATCATAGGCAATACGGTTGCTCGCACAGCTTTTGGTTATTTTTGCCCCTAGGAGAATCTTTGCTGTTGGCGGGTCTACTTCACAGCTCTTACCGTGGTTCCACACGTGGATTCTTATGGGGTGGTCTGGCCCATAGTAGTCGCAAAAGGTTTCAACGTATAGTTCATCCCAGCCTCGCTCCGGGTCTAAAAGCCTGAGCACGCAGCCTATGCAGCAGGCGTGAACCCTTTCGCCTTTACCCCATCCTTCAGTGTAGATTTTGAAGTGCTCATCCATTTCAGGTGTTATCAGCATCCCGCAGGCTGGGCAGCGTGGTATACCGTAGTACTGGTAGTAGAGGTAGCCTGTTACTCCGAACATTATCACAGCCACTATTATAAGTCCTGCAACAAGTGTTTTGGAAGTTTTAGCCGAGGACATTTTACATCCGAAAAAATAATACGGAGGCCCCTTAATAAATCAGTTGCGGAATTAAACTCTTACCCATCAGTTCATCTTAATTTTGGAAATATAAGCTTACTAACTACGAAAAGATGTTTACAATACAAACGTAAATAAAGAATAAAACAATAATCTTAAAAAAACTGATTTTCAGGATTTCCTCTTTAGAAGACAAGACCTTTCTAACCTCCCCCATAATTCAACTAACCTAATATCTGCCATACGTTTTCGCCGCTCTAACCATGGTTTCCACGTTTTCAGGAGGCCCGCCTTATAGTCTTTAACGGCTGGTTCAGCAATAGAGAGCGCGAGCATCTTCAGGTATGTAAGCCTGCTTCCCATAGCCTCGGATTCGGCGTGCATGCTGGAAGTCTAAAAACGTATGCCGCATCCAAACGATCTTTAGGAAGCACGGCAGAAGCCATGCAAAAAATAAACTGAAAAATATTAGTGGTTTTCCTCAAATTCTTAGTAGAGATTTAGCTTACTTTTTAGAGGACAGACTCAAGTCTAACTTTGGAAAATGCTAGTCGATTTAAACATAATCGGTTAAATTTTTCTTGAAATCCTTAAGCATCTTCTTAACCAGTGTAATAGCGTACTTAGCTTCCTCAGGATTGTAGACTCCTTCATAAAAAGCTTCGTCATGAAGTGTTCTCATCACATCGCTGTAAACAGCTCTAAGGTCTTCTCGGTCCATCTTCCTTAACAGAGACCTACGCTCACCATGCGATTTGGGAGTTATACCCAGCTTCCGGTTAATATAGGAATTTACAGCAACGATCATCGACAGGAAGACCTTGTCTAAAGCATTTCTGTAAAGTAGCACATCCTTTGATTTGATGGCCTTCTCAAATTCCTCCTCTGCATAGCTCAGGATCTCTTCAGCCGTTATTAGAGAGCTGTCGATAACCTCTTCAGCCACGTTCAGCTCACCCAATACGTTGACTCAAAGCTTAATATTAAGTGCACGTTTAACCAGTAAATCTTTTATTTTCAGATAAAAAAATTTGCTGAAAAAACTATCAGATCATGCTAAACTTAGAAATGTAATAGTACATCGGTATATAGAGATAGATTATGGACTACTTTACGAAAAAGCCTTAGAACTGGTAAACATGGTTTCCCAGCTTTTAGGCTTCAAATTAAAAAGCTTATAAAGTAACAAAGCAGACCTCATTGTTTACCTTGAAGAAAACTGGATTTTTAAGACTTATACTTGAGGGCTGCCTCCACCATAGCCTTCAAGTTTGCTATTGGAGTTCTGGGGGCTAAACCGCAACCGGGCGCTAAAGCATCTGCACCGTCATTAATTGCTTGAACAGATTCCTTTTTAACTTCTTGAGGTGTGCCTAAGAGAAGGGTTTTAGCTGGGGAGATATTTCCAACGATGGTGGCTAGGTCCCCTGCCAGCCGTTTCGCTTCTTTCATGTTCACCTTTTCCTCGATGCTTAGGCTGTCGTAGCCTGTTTCAGCCATGGCCCTTACTATGGGTGTGACTTTGCCGCAGATATGAAGAACCTTAACAGCCCTAATTTCTTCAGCTAGCCTTGCTAGGAAAGGCTTAATCATGGCTTCAAAATCCTTGGGGTTGAAAAGGTCTGATGAGGCTGAGGGATCGCAGGGAACTAGGACGTCCGCGCCAGCCTTCACCAGTGCTTCAGCGTAGCGAACGTTAACTTCGGTGGCAGCTTCAAGGGCTCTTTTAACTTCCACAGGCTTTTTCCTAGTCCAAATTGCCATTCTCTCAATGCCCATGAGGTGGCCTGCCAGGGTTGCCGGCCCTTCGAAGCCCACTATTACCGGAAGGCTGCCTCCAACTTTTTCTTTTAGAAGATGGACAGCTTCCAGCACAACAGGGATACGCTTAAGCTCAAGCAAGTTTTCAGGTATTTTAAATTCTGACAGCCCGCTGCTGTAGGGGTGCTCCCTGACGGAGGGCTGCCTGTCTATTGTTCCCATGTTCACCTCCGCCCCTAGAGCGTCTGCCAGCACGGTTAAGCCGAAGGGTATGCGGGCTGTTTCAAGCCCGGCCAGCTCGTAGGCGGCTAAAGCCAGTTTCACCATTAGTTCAGGGTTGCTGTGGGCTTCAGGCCACCGGGCTCCAGTGGCCTCCATGAACTCGACGGTTCCTGTCTGGGTTACAGCGGTTACAGGTATTCTGTCAACGCTTTTGCCTGTTAGAGCGTTTAAAACTCTATCCCTCGGGTTCAATGGTTCCACCAGCCTATCTGAAAAGGCTTCAAGCCAATATTAACTGTTTCCGCTGAGGATGCCTGATAATCTTACATTTTGTTTAGTGCGTCCATGGCTGCGTCTACGATGGCGTCGGTCATCAGTGAAACCGCTGGGTTGAAGCACCGCTCCATCAGCCAGAGCTCTTTCGCGGTAAGCTCTTTCATGATCGCGATGGTAAGCAGGTTAATTCTTTCTGCAACTGTTTCCTCTGAAATCACTTGTGCACCAATCAGCCTTTCACAGTCAAACAAAAGCTTTACTGTAACCTGTTTTGCTCCGGGGTAGTATCTTGCGCGGGTTAGCTTTGTTGATTTGCCTATAATAGGCTCGATTCCGATGATGTTTGTTGCTGTGTGAAAGGTAGCTCCGACAGAGCCTACCTGCAACCCTGCTATGGACGTTACGAAAGGGCTGAGGTAGAAGGGGACAATAGATTTTCCTCCTAACAGGTTATCCACGATAACTCTTGACTGTAAGGATGCGGTTGAACCCAGCGCGCTTAGAACAGGCCGGTAGGTTACCCCGCTTATAACCTCGACACAGTCACCGAGAGCATAAACATTACTAAGATATGTTTTACCCTTCTTCACGTGGAGAGCGCTGTCAGTTTTGATTCCTCCCGTTTCGCCTATTTCGATTCCAGCCTTTCTTGCCAGCTCAACTTCTGGGCGTATTCCGGTGGCCACCACAACAAGATCGGCGGGGATTTCTCTGCCTCCTGCGGTGACGGACTCCACTTTTTCTTTTCCGTTAATGGAGCTTACCGCTGCACTAGCCATAACCTGTACTCCACGGTCTTCAAGCCTTTTCTGAACAATAGCCGCCATGTCTGGGTCGATGTTTAAAGGCAGAACTGAAGGTAGTGAACCAGCACGTGAGCGCACTACGGTGGTTTTAATTCCCTTAGAAGAAAACGCTGCGGCGGTTTCCAATCCGACTACGCCAGCGCCGATTATAACGGCTTCCTTCGCGTCTTTCATGGCTTTCTCAACTTTGAAGGCATCTGTTAGGGTGCTAAGTGTGTAGACGCCTTCCAATGCTATTCCTTTTATGGGTGGAAGAAAAGGCTTTCTTCCTGTTGCGATAATGAGCTTGTCGTATCCTATTCTTTCTTCGCCTATGCTGACGGTGCTGTCTTCAATGTTTATGCTTGTCACCTCCGTTTCAGTTTTTACGTCAAAACCTTTCTCCCGATAGTAGCTGGGCGGGCGTATTTCAAGCTGTTTTAAGTCGTATTCCCCCGCCAGGCCAAAGGGGATACCGCATGTGGAAGGCCAGCCCAACTTCTCCTTTGTTATGAGCATGAAATTCTTCGCTTGCTCCGGTGCTCTTTTAAGAACATCCTCAAGCACATGGAAACCGGCAATACCTCCCCCTATCACTATATTCTTAGGCATAGAAACCCCCATGGTTCTCGCAGGCGTCTATAACTCCTATTCCTAAAGTCGGTAATTTACCTTGTGTTTGCAAGCTTAGAAAGGAGAAGCTCTAATTTATGGCAGCCGAAAAGGAGGGTTAAGGTAATTATCGAAGGAATGGGGGCTTGGGCCTGCGGAGGCTTACCCTAGCTTTTCCAGAAGCCTTACAGCTGGAACCTTATGGCTGTATATTCCTACCTCGTCGGGTTTGAAGCCTTTGGGCTAGAGCCAGGAGCTGGGTTATGTGAAGCACTGGTATGCGTTCCTCCTCTCGGAGTTCTTCAATCCCTGTTTGCCCCACATCGAACTGGAACTGGCAGAAGACGCAGGAGGTCGCAATGAAGCCTGCCTCTGCTTTTCGCAGGCTTTCACGTGGTCTAGGGTCACGCCTCTTAAGAAAGGAAGCCTCCTTTATCGCATACATGTAGCACACTCAGCTGCAGTAAAGGTTTCCAACTTGTTCATCCCTAGAGCCCACACAGAGGATGAAGACGAATCTTTTTAGGCTTCTTACAGTCTCCAAGCCGAATTATTTTCCCCTTGGTGGGGCCTGTTGGAACTATCATGCGTTTGATTTGGGGGATATAACCACGTTCATGTAACGGCCGTACCGTAGTTTTCCTTCATCCTAGCGTCGAGGGCTTCTATTCCTGTGGTGATTATTAGGATGTCCGGCGGTTACTTTAATGATTTCCTCCTTCATCTCGAAGTTTATGGCGTCAGCTTTGCAAACCTTCTTGCAGACCTCGCAGACGTTTTTTGGTGAATTTAAGGCAGTTTTCCGGGTCTATTAGGTAGCGTTTGGGTACAACCTCCTCGAAGGGTAGATAGATAGCCTTATGCTGGCTTAGCCCGTAATCGAATTTGTTGGGAAGCTTAACAGGGCAGATTTTAGGGCATTCCCCGCAGCTTACACATTTAGATTCGTCCATGTACCTGGGCTTCTTGAGGAGAGATACCTCGAAGTTTCCAACGTATCCTTCTACCCTGAGGTGCAGCAGGCTACTACAACCCTGTCAAGCCCCAGCTTCCTGATGTCACTGATGATTACTTTCTGCGAGTTCATCCCGCAGGCATGTTCCATCTCCTTGGCAATGGTGACACCTAGAAGCCATGTCTTTCACTTCTTCGGTTTTCACACATCTGAAATGTTACCCTTACAACGACAGACGTAAACTCCAACTTTAGGTTCTACTGCCAAGAAGGTCACCCACCATGAAAGATGCCGGCCACAAAAACTGTTCAGCCTTTTTAACTCCATATAAGCTTTAGTCTATCTAGTTTTCAGCGGTGGTTTCATGTCTAAACTTTTCTCCAGCTGGCAGCTGAAAGGCTCCAGCCTATGGCGTTTCCCAGCGAATTCAAGGATTTTCAGGTAGATGAGACTCAGTAGGTAGGCTATGGCGTTCACGATTTTTAGGAAGGGAACCGCTAGGAAAGCGGATAAAATGCTTCCACTATTGTTCCTGTAAAGCCTGATGGACAGGGGAATGAACCTTAAAAAGTTAACAGCAAACATGACAAGGAAAAGCCAGATAAACCTCCAGTCTAAAAGCATGAGGAGAGGAGAAAAAATCAGAGCTGCGGTTAGCAGGAAGCACCGTTTCACCTTGAAGGTTAGGACATCCCTATGTTTTTCGTATAAGTTAACAAAGCCTGAACCCCAGCGGAGCCTCTGCCTGAAGAAACCTGTTAAAGCTGATGGGTTGAGGGTTTTCGCCTTCAGCTTAGGGTTGAAAACATAGCCGAAGCCGAGTTTTACAGCTCTGAGGAATAGGTCGACGTCTTCACCTGCCTCCATCCGCTCGTCGAAGCCCCCTGTTTTCTCTAGGACCTCTCTCCTGTAGGCTACGTTGGCTCCAAAAGGCCACTTCCTTTCAACCCCGTTCTGTATCAGCTCAACGGTTTTGGCTATGAGGCTTTGACCGTTTATCGCTAGAAGCTTTCCTCCAACACATCCAATTTTAGGGTTGCTGAAAGACTTTGAAAGCTCTTTTAACCCGTCCCCGTCTAGGATACAGTCTCCGTCGAGAAATAAGACTATGTTTCCCTTGGAATGTTTTATTCCAGTGTTTTTTGCCGCTGAAACTCCTTGATGCTCAGTTTGAATAATCTTCATCTGGCCGCTGTTGAATTTTTTTACAGTTTCGATGGAGCCGTCTGTCGAGCCATCGTCGACAACTATCAACTCGTAGTTTCGATAGTTCTGGCTTAGAACAGCCCTTATACACTCGCCTATGACAGCTCTTTTATTGTAGCATGCAACCACTACCGAAATATACGGTTCCTGCATATCTGAACCCCACTCGACCAGACTATGTTTTCAAGAAGATACGGGCCTCAGCAACCACATTTTATCCTTGCTGGCGAAATATATCCGTCAAAAGTCTTAAAAAACCTTTCTTCCATCCTCCCTAAACCAAGCTGAAAAAGAGGCATTTGTCAGGCTTCCTGTTCTCGAACTACAGTTCCTTTTTCCATAGTGTATACCCGGTCGGCTATTTTAATAAGTCTTGGGTCATGAGTTGAAACCACCACGGTTTTCCCCTGGTCTCTAAGCTCTCCGAACATTTCAAAAACTATTCTTGCGGTTTCCTCGTCTACGAAGACCGTGGGTTCATCCGCCAAGATTATTTTCGGATCTCGGACGAGAGCTCTGACTAGGGCTACTCTCTGCTGCTCCCCCCCGGAGAGCTGCTGCACAAGGTTGCCAACCCTTTCCGTGATCTTCAGCCTTTTGAAAAGTTCTAGAGCCTTATTCTTGTAGTTCAGAACATCCTCGTCGAGGCATAAAAGCGGGATTAACACGTTTTCCATGGAGGTGTATCCTGGTAGGAGGTTTATGTGCTGGAAGATGAAGCCCACGTTCATCCGCCTGTATAGGGCTTTCCAGTAGTCTGAGTAGCGGGTTACATTCTCCCCGTCTATTAGGATTCTCCCGGAGGAAGGCGTTAAAATGAGGCCTATCATGCTCAGCACGGTTGTTTTACCGCTTCCGCTGGGCCCCCGCAGGATGGTTATGGTTCCGTCGTCTATGCGGATGTTAACGTCTCTGGCTGCAACCACCTCCCTTGGGGTTCCCGGATTGTAGATTTTAGTGAGGTTCATAGTTTCTATCATGCTGCAGCCCTCCTCATGGCGAGTTCAGGGTCTGTAATAGCGTTAAGCCATGCTGGGACCGTCGTAGCGAAAAGCAGAGGTAGAACGGTTACAGCGTACAGGCTGAAAACGGATGGGAAACTAACGTATACGGGCATGTGAAATTCGGCTGGGAGGAAAGCCCAGCCCAACAGAGACTGCGCGAAGATACCTGCCTTAAACCAGATGTCATAAACTATGCCGATAACCATCCCCAGGGAGGCTGAGAAAACGCCTAGGATCAGGCTTTCTATGAGGCGGATTTCGATGATGTCGAGGGTTGTGAAGCCGAAAGTTTTCAGCAGCCCAACCTCGAACATGGATTCTCTTCCGACGATGGTAGCCTGACTGAAGCATACGAGGGCTACGGCTGAGAGAAGTATAACCCAGAAGGTTACAAGGAAGCCTCCTCTGCCCCCGTAGGCAGCCTTGTAGCCTCTGAGCAGGATGTCCTTGGTTAGCACCCTAGCGTTAGGCATCGTGGAAAGCTCTGCTGCTACGTTGTCAACAGGAACCTCCGGGTCCGTGTAGATTATCATGTCGGTTACGTAACCTTCGGGTATTTTGAAGAACTTGCGGGCGTCATCTATAGGCATGACTATAAGGTCAGCTGTGTATATAGTGGTTTCAGAGGAAAATATTCCGACAACCGTAAACCTGTTTGCTTCGATGGACTCGCTTAGGAGAATCATGGTGTCTCCTACGTCAACTTTCAGAACTCCGGCCAGCAGTTCGCCTATTACTATGGAACCTGTTCCAGCATCTTCCGGGACGAGGAACCTCCCTTTCTTAACAAGGTTTGAAAACCCGTAGTAGACTTCAACGTCAGAGAGGTCTAAGCCCATAACCGTATAGGTGTTTAATCCTATTCCGGCGTACCCCCAGATTCTGGGTAGAGCCCTTACGACGCCTTTAATTTCCGAAGCCTTGTCAATGTAGGAGGAGGGAAGCAGGAGAACACGGCCGCCCTGCAAATATGAAACGGTTATGTCGGGGGCAAGGCTTACGCTCAACTCCGCTTCCCTTTCAAGCCCGTCCTTCAGGAAGAGGATAGAGGAAAGCATGGATATGGCTATGGTGAAGGCGATTAAAACTACGAAGGTTCTTGTTTTATACTTTTTAAGGCAGTCGAGAGCATAGTGGAAAAAGTTTCTATGTCTCTTTAACATTTCTAACCCTTCATGGCTGTGAAGTTGAAGCCTGGAACCTTTTCAAAGAAGTTGGGGTCCGACATGGGCCAGCCTATGAAGCTTGTGGTGTAAATGTAGCAGTAGCCTCCGGGCACATCGTAGAGGGCGGTGGAGTAGACTTCGAGCAGGGGGTTTCTTGTAGCACCGTAGTTTGTTCCTAAGGCTATGCTTGGGAGGCCTATAACTTCGCGAACAGTTTTCCTCGCTTCACTCTGCTCCAAGGCAGCCCAACTTAGCTCGTTTATGAAGCATAAAGCGAAAACCATTATAGTTAGAATTAGAGCAACTAGGGGAAGCAGATTTATCTTTCTCATCGTCGTCATTCCCCAGGTGTCGGAATCTTGATTATGTAACGGAAGGTTCCTTCATATCCTTTGGAGGTTATTTCTACTACGTTATCAACTCCGGCGCTTACGAGAGAGACGAAGCAACAGGAGGCAACACTTGTGCTTATTACGCCTGGGGTTTCCACGTAGGTTGAGCCTATTTCTATCCCGTTAAATTTGATTACCATTTCTCCCTTCTTTTCGATGCTTATTACCTGGGTGCTGATGATTATAATAGATTCTCCTCCAGCTCCGGCGTAGGAAAAAACATCCCTCACCGTTTCACCCGTATGAATAGTGAAGTTTGAAGGTGAAACGTAGGTGTGGGGATCAACCCATCCACGGGGTAATTCCTGCTGCTGGAGGGGGTTGAAATAGGGATGCACGGAGAGGAATATAGCAACCGTCCCAGAGAGACCTGCCAGCGCAACTATACCTAAAATGATTATAAGCTTAAAAGGGTCTAAGATACGAAGCTTCAAAATTTTTAGAGCCAATTCCTCTCTGATAAAATTGTGCGATAATACGAATTTAACTTTTTCCTCTCAGAAAACATCCTTCTCCAAGCCTAAACGCTTAAACATCCACATGAAACTGTACATGGCTCAGCAAGAGGAGGAGAGTGGCTAAGCTGGAAAAACGGGGTGTTTGAATATGGAA
>Ga0190363_1000660_pt1 | contig 20503 bp, 26 predicted proteins | sample 48721867_MG_FD_161272 | JGI IMG/M metagenome (GOLD analysis project Ga0190363, IMG submission 161272) | Hydrothermal vent microbial mat bacterial communities from Southern Trench, Guaymas Basin, Mexico - 4872-18-6-7_MG | ecosystem: Environmental > Aquatic > Marine > Hydrothermal vents >... | reverse complement strand
GATAAAACGGTTAGGGTCGGGTTAACTCAGCAAATCTGCGACTGTCTTAAGACTATGAGTGGAGACGAAGCTGGTATCGTCCGCTGTCAGTTAAAGCCGGTTGGAGCCAGGGTTGAACAGATGGAGTCCTTCGGAGTGGCGAAAACGAAGAGAATATCCTTTGAACTAGCTTCACCTGTATCCGGTAGAATAAAGAGGGTTAACGAGGAGGTTTTGAACAACCCCTCTATCCTCAGCAGAAACCCGGGTGAGAAATGGATCGTAGAGATCGAGCCGTCGAATCTTGAAGCGGATGTTCAACGCCTTCTCACCCCACATCAGTATAGGGAGTTCTGCAAACACCTATGGTACTTCATAAGGATACAGCTGTGAGCGTGGCGGCTAGGATGACCGTCTTATAAAAACACTTGAGGAGGGAGTTATGTTGCAAACGTATAAGAAGGATGAGGTACAGTCTGTTGAAAGCGTCGTACAGAGCGTCGTCAAAAGCTATGGTAGATCCAGGAGGGCTTTAATCCCGGCTCTCCAGAGGATTCAAGACAGTTTAGGTTATCTTCCAAGGTGGAGCCTGAGGCTCGCTTCAAACTACTTGAAAGTGCCGCTGAGTACCGTTTACGGAGTCGCTACGTTTTACCATCAGTTCAGCCTTGAACCCCCTGGCGAATACGTTATCCAAATCTGTATGGGTACTGCATGCCATATTAGAGGTAACTCTGAAAATTACGCCTTCCTGTTAAACCTGCTCGGCATCGGCCCTAACGAAAAGACCTCTAAAGATGGGTTATTCACGGTGTTGAAAGTAAGGTGTTTAGGATGTTGTAGCCTAGCACCTGTTATGAAGGTGAACGACGATATATATGGTAAAGTCGACTTCAAGAAAATCCGCAAAATAATCTCTAGGTACCGGTCTGCGGCTAGAGTAAAGCATACATCCCACTCCTAGCCGGGGTGAAGCGTTTGCAAACGACGCGTGAAGGATGGACTTTAATGTATAGGTGCTGTAGCCGTTGCACCCACACAGTCGAATCGCCCTGCAGGAACTACGTAAAATGCAGGGTTAGCGGTCCACTATGCCATGAAGACGAGGATTGTAGAGGGAAAAGGTTGCGGAGGATCTCCCAGATAAAGAACGGTAGAGGTGGGGTAAAGATTTCGGTAGGGATGGGGAGCTGCGGCTTAGCCGTCGGTGCCAGAGAGGTTTATCAGACTATCGAGAAAGAGGTTGAGCTGAGAGGATTGGAAGCTACAGTAATCCCGGTAGGCTGTATGGGTTTATGCTACGCCGAGCCTTTGGTCGAGATCCATAAAAAAGGTTTACCCGACGCCATCTACAGCAGGGTAACCCCTGAAATCGTCGGAAAAATCTTAGACGACTATTTAAACGGCGATGTAAGCGGTGCTTTCGCCCTTAGAGATAGAACGGGTAGTGCTAAGGGTGAATCCGAAGTCCCCCTTCTGGAGGAGATAGACTTCTATAAGCACCAGGTGAAGTGGGTTACTAGGAATTGCGGCATCGTCAATCCTGAATCGATCGAAGATTACATCGCCTACGGCGGCTATCTTGGTCTTAGCAAGGCCCTAGAGCTATCGCCTGAGGAGGTTATAGAGGAGATTAAGAAGTCTGGTTTAAGAGGAAGAGGAGGAGCTGGTTTCCCGACCTGGTTGAAATGGAGTATATGTAGGAAAGCCCAAGGCGAACCTAAGTACGTTATATGCAACGCTGACGAAGGCGACCCTGGGGCTTTCATGAACAGGATGCTCGCTGAAGCGGATCCCCATAGAGTTTTAGAGGGGCTCATCATAGCCGCATATGCCATAGGTGCCTCTTACGGATACATCTTTGTAAGGGCGGAGAAGCCCCTGATGGCCGATAGGTTGGAGAAGGCTGTTAACGAGGCCAGACGATACGGTCTTCTAGGGAGGAACATACTCGATTCGGGGCTAAACTTCGATGTGGAGGTCGTACGTAGTGCAGGAGCGTTTGTATGCGGGGAGGAGACTGCGATGTTGGCGGCCATAGAGGGGAGGAGAGCTATGCCTAGGCAACGCCCACCGTACCCGGCCACATACGGCTTGTTCGGTAAACCGACGATCATCAATAATGTTGAAACCTTAGCTCACGTAGCCACGATAATGGCTGATGGCTGGGAGAGGTTTGCGAAATATGGAACTGAGAAGAGTAAAGGGACGAAGGTTTTCTGCATCACCGGGTCTGCGAAGAGAACAGGAGCCGTAGAGGTTCCGATAGGGATAACGATAAGGGATCTCATATTTAAGATAGCTGGAGGGGTCAGAGAGGGAAGGAGGTTCAAGGCTGTCCAGATAGGCGGCCCATCTGGAGGCTGCCTACCTGAGAGTATGCTAGACCTGCCGATAGACTACGAAAGTCTAACATCCGCTGGTGCCATAATGGGATCCGGCGGTTTAGTCGTCATCGATGACGGCAACTGCATAGTGGATGTCGCTAGGTTCTTCACGGCATTTACCATGGCCGAGTCCTGCGGCAAATGTCTCCCATGCAGGGTAGGCTCTAAGATACTTTACGATACGCTTACTAGGATAATCGAGGGTAACGGTTCTGAGAGCGACCTAGAAGTCTTGGAGAGCGTAGGTAGGTTTATGAAGAACGCGAGCTTATGTGCTCTAGGCCAGACAGCTCCCAACCCTGTTCTATCGACGCTTAGATACTTCAGAGAGGAGTATGAGGCGCACATCAAGGAGAGAAGATGCCCAGCTAAAGTATGCAAAAAACTGCTAAACTACGTTATAGTTAAGGATGTCTGCGTAGGGTGCGGTCTCTGTGCGAAGCAGTGTCCAGTAGGGGCGATAGTCGAGGATGTCGACGGCAAGTACCGTATAGACCCTGAGAAGTGCGTGAGGTGCGGACAGTGCCTCATAACATGCCCGAGAGGGGCTGTGGTGAAGGGGTGAGGTTGGCATGGTGAAAGTGGTGATAGATGGGAAAGAGGTAGAAGTTGAACCTGGCACTACGATACTTGAAGCCGCGGAGAGGCTGGGCATAAAAATACCGACCTTATGCTACTACCCCGGCGTATTCGGAGAGGCTACATGCAGAGTGTGCGTAGTCGAGATCGTTAAGTCTGGTAAAATAGTTCCATCGTGTGCGTTTCCTGTATCCGAAGGATTGGTTGTGGAGACGGATAATGATAGGATTAGAGAGAACCGTAGGCTCGCTTTGGAGGTTATCCTAGCCATTCATAAGATCAAATGCCAGTCCTGTCCGAGGAAGGGAGGGTATTGCGAGCTACTGGAGCTGTGTAGGGAGTATGGCGTTGAGGGAATACCGGTATGTGCAGAGTGCCCTTTGCACGAGGACGACTGCTTGTTGGTTAAAGGAGAGTTATGTCTTGGACCATTAACTGTCTCCGGATGTGGAGGTATATGCATGTATGAGAGAAGAGTTTGCGAAGGATGCCGTGGACCGGTGACGCGGAGCGACGTAATTGAGGAGGCGGTAAAGCTCTATATGAGATATGGGATAAATCTAGATAGGGTTCTCGCGAAGCTGGGTAAATACTATTCCAGCTCCCCGCAATATGATAGGGTTGTTAAGCTGATAACCGGGTTCTTCCAGGGCAAAAGTAAGGAGGTGGTAGATAGTTGAAAATCGCTATATACCAGCTAGGCAGTTGCTCGGGTTGCATCCATGAAGTACTGAACCTAGGTGAGGCCCTACTGGAGCTGATCAACAAGAAGGGTGTTGAGATAGCTTACTCAGCACTTCTAGGAGTAACCAGAGAAAGCGAAGAGTTCGATATTTCCCTCGTCGAGGGAGCTGTGCTTTCGGAAGAAGACGTTGCAAGGCTTAGAAATATTAGAAGAAGATCCAAGATACTGGTTGCGATAGGATCGTGTGCTGTTCTAGGCGGTGTGCCTGGTCTGAGGAGGTTTACGCCTGAGCACGAACTGAGAGATGTATATGATGGAGCGGGCTTGGAACAGAGGTCTATAGATGAGGTATTCCCGCTTGACAGGTTCGTCGAGGTCGATTATTATCTTAGGGGGTGTCCTATCAACAAGTATGAGTTACTGAGTCTTTTGGAGAAGATTCTTCAAGGAAAGTGGTTTAGACAGGGAGAACGGAGGTTCCGTTTTCTCCGTGAGAGACCTCTCGACATCGGAGGCGTAGCACTATCATTAGACGGGGAGAAATGCATTGCATGCGGCCGCTGTGTCGAAGTATGCCGAGGAATAACCTCTGCGATAGACTACATAAACAGAAGTATTGAGACCGCTATATCTACACCCTTCAAGGTTAAGCTGGATGAATCCTCCTGTATAAGTTGCGGTCAGTGTACGCTTTACTGCCCTGTAGGTGCTTTAAGAGAGAGAAGCTCCGTAGCCGAAGTTCAGCGACTTCTCAAACACGGAGCCCGTTTAACAGCATATGTCGAGCCGGAGGTTTTAGCGGCTCTAGAAGAGGCTTTGAAACTCGATGGATACGCTGGTGGAAGGCTGGTGACCGCTCTTAAAAGACTAGGGTTCGAGAAAGTCGTCCTCTGGACTCCTCGAATAGTACTTGATGAACCGAGCCGCTTGACCATAGTTCCCGGTAGCGAGGCTGAATCGTTATTCGTACAATTGTTCTACCCAGATCTTATCGATTACTTGGTCGCTCCTCCAAAGGTAGAGAATCACCGCGTCGTCTGGGTTACACCATGCCTAGCTAGGAAGCTTGGTGAAAGCTTTGTTCTCACCACGAGGGAGCTCCTCAGATTGTTAAACACGATGGACTTAAGCTCGTTAACCGAAACTCCATTTGACGATGTACTGCTAGAAAGGTTAAACGTTCGAGCAATTAAGGCTGTTGGAATGCGGGAGGTCGAGAAAACTCTAAACTACATAAGAGACGGGAAGTTACGAGAGGGAGTAGTAGTGCTGTATACGTGTCCAGGAGGATGTCTCTATGGAGGGGGACAACCATATCTTAAACCGGGGATGGATGTAAAACGGGAAAGAATTCTAGCACAGGTTATAAAAGCCGCTGAAGAATGGAGAGGTGGCTAGAACCTGTCCATCTGCAGTGTATGCCGAAGGGTAGTGGAGAAAGCGTTCAGATGTCCTTACTGCTTCAAGCTCTTCTGTGAATGCTGCTTCTACAAGCATATGGCTTGGGAACGCAGGCATGAATACATCGCTGACAGAAACAACATATGGAAACTACTAAAAAGGATGATTTAAACCCACACATACTATATGGTACATAATTGATATCCGCATTTCCTGAAGATATTTTCTTAACATATTTTAGAGAGATAGTGGTCAACCGTACGGCATTACTTTGAGATAAGTTCTCACTTTTCGACTATGAAAATCTATTTCTTCTGCTCAAGTGGAAAAATTATCTCCATGAATTAGGTATAAATTAGTGCTTATATCTACTCATAGTACCGATGAGTGATGATAAGTGTAGTTGTTAAAGCTCCTCCGGAACTCTCCAGAAGGATGAATAGGTATCCTAAGGGTAAATGGAGCGATGAAGGAAAAATTGTTCATATCATGGAGGATAGATATTATACTAGGGGACATATGTGGGTAAAGAAGACTCCTGAAGGCTACTTTAGGATCGGGATCACAGATTATGCTCAAAAGGTTCTTCAGGATAGTGGACAAGCTGACGTAGCCATTATTGAAATCTACAAGAAAACGGGGGAAGAGGTTGAGGCTGGCGAGCTCTTTGGCACTATTTATGGAACGTATTATGTGAACTTTGATTATATGGGATACGAGACCATGGCCTTTGACCTCACCGCTCCAGTAAGTGGTGAGATCGTTGAGGTGAATACTCGGGTGATAGAGAACCCTGTTCTAATAAATACAGACCCTTACGGAGAAGGATGGATTATAACTATTGCACCGAAAGGTGATGTTTATGAACTCATCTCTCCTATAAGATATAAAAAAATTCTTACGCAAAAAGAAAAATCTCCTTTCAGAATTATGTAGAAATTACGAATGGGCCCGTCTTTAAAAAACCCTATTTCAACATCCTTCTCATTTATACATCCTCATCATGTTAGCTATGTTTTTTTTCAGGTTAATCGTCAGACTCTAGTGTTAGAAACTATTAGAAAAATGATCCTAATATAACGGGATTTAAGCAGGAGTCTGCTCAACCTCCTAGGCTCAGGGTCTCTGTTGAAGAGAACTTCTCATCAAGCCCGTGCTGGAGGGACATGTTCAAGGTGCTTACATGGTTCAGCAGAACCGAAGATCCCGAGGTTTAGGCAACTTTCAAGGCTGGCTTCTTCACAAGCTTTGAAAGGCACAGCCGGGTGGGAACTATTTCTAAAGAGATTTCCTTGAAGACATCGATATGCTTAGGGAGCAAGGTGCCAAGTGCATAAGCATTAAGACCGGAGCATATAGGCCCATAGCGACCGCCTACACGCTTAAACTAGCCTCAGAAGCAAGGGTCGACTACGTCACATTCGACGGCTATGAGGGCGGCACAGGCATGAGCTCCATACCTATGATTGCGGAGACTACTGCGGCGGCTATAAGGTTTATGGACGGCTTCGGGTTTAGAAGCTCCTCACCCCCAAGGGCTACGTCGTCGTAGTACGCCTCCATAATCATCCCGTATCCCCCGGCCCCTCCAAGCCATATCGTCCCTATCCAAATCTCTTGGAGCGGGAGGGTTCTACCCCTTAAACCCGTTTCAAGAGCCTTCTCGTCGTCTTCCATCAACGGGCTCCTCCTGAGGCGCAGACGCCTCAGCAGACGCTATGAACACTGGTGCGAAGACAGCTACTATAATCAGTATTATAGCGACCATACTCGTATGTTTAGACCCAGTCAAGATAGAACCCGAGATTAACTCCCCCCTCATAAGTTTTACGCAAAGTATTATCTTAGCGGGATATTATTCACCCGACGAACCCGCGTGTGCAGGACTCACATTTGCGTGCACGCGCCGACTGTAATAGCTGGCCTTGTAATACCTGCCCTTTACCGACGGGCATTCCCCCACCACTACCGCTATACGTAAGAGAACCCGTCAAAAATATTAGCGATAATTTCACCTAAAAGCTCAGGTAAAGACCTACTTAAGAGTAATATAAAGCGGGGCTGCTGGTATTGTAGATGGGGCCGCTGGGATTTGAACCCAGGACCGCCAGCGCCCCAGGGTTTGAAGAGGTTGACTGGGATGGTTTTAGACGCTGGCTTCTAAGCCGTCTATTGAGCCGTAAGAATGCTAGACAGATGTACACGTATGCTCGTAAGTTCCATGGACTGCTGCTGTCTAGGGATGCCGGGGCTGTTATGGCTGGCTTCAGCAAGTGGAAGCGTAAGCTTATACTCGAGGCTTTAGCCAACCTCTGCAAGTTTCTCGGCTGCTACAGTTACTTCAAGACCTGGCGGCTGGAGCATGGGTTTAAATGGGAGCGGGAGGAAAGCCTCCGAACCCTTATCGATACCCTAGATAGGGGGCGGGAGGATGTCGAGGAGTGGCTGCTTAGTCTTAGAGAGCTAGGATGGACCTACTACTTCCCAGGCGTCTACATGCTTCTAACCGGTTTAAGACCAGGCGAAGCCTGCACCAGCCTATCTATCATAGCCGAGCAGGGGCTCGACGGATACTGGAACCCTGAGCTCGGGATCCTAGAGCATTTCAGGTTTGAGAAGCTTTTCCTTAGACGATGTAAGAACGCGTTCATATCTTTTCTATCCCCCAGGCTTCTCAGCCACGTCGAGAAGTTCCAGACCCGCATTACCCTGAACGCGCTCAGGCTCAGGCTGAGGAAAGCCGGATACCCTATCCGGTTCAACCAGCTTAGAAAGCGGTATGCAACCATCCTGAGAGAAGCAGGGATACCCGGCGAAGCAGTAGACCTCCTCCAGGGCCGTGTATCCAAAAGCCTCTTCGCGCGCTTCTACTACAAGCCGCTTCTAGACTCCCTAAAAACCCGCGTCCTACAAACCCTACATCCTCTGGAGGTGAGGCTTCTTGGCTAGCCCCGTCCATCCCCCTGAGCTGGGCTCGGGGGAGGATAAGGGGGCTCAGCCCCCTAGAAAAACAGGTGGGAGGTGAAAGCCCATGTTGAAAGTACGCGAGCGGGTTAGGGGTTTCGCATACGCCTTGAAGAGACCGCTGCCGGCGTGGATGGGGATATGCCTAATCGCCCTAGCGGCGAGCATGCTGACATTCACCATAGCCAGCGCCGCCACCGAGTACTCGATCGTCAAGCCGTTCGCCGCCACGCTGACGTTCACGGAGCCGGTGCTTAAAGTCGAGGCCGTGGACTTCGGAGCATACTTCGACCCCGACACCAACCAGTACACGAGCTGCGACGTCACCGTCAAGAACTACGACGCTGGAGCAGCGCACTCGGGAACCGTCTATGTCTACCTGTACGACGCATCCGGCAGCGAGGTGGCTAGCGGGCAGCTGAGCTTCGACCCGTTAAGCCCCAGCGCCCAGGTAACGCTTACCGTTTCGCTGACCTGGGTATCCGGTAAGAGCCTAGACGACGTGGCCTCTGGTAGGGTGGTGGTCGCGTGAACATCTGGCAGCTGGTGAGGTTGCTGAGCCTCCTGGCGGCTGTAGGCTCGGCAGCCCCCATCCTCCTCTACATTTTTTCTAGACGGTTCAGGAGGCTGGCCTGTCCTTTAGGCTTCGAGCCGGAGCCCGAGGGCGGGGCAGAGGCTCAAGAGGCGGAATCTGGGATAGGTATCCCTAGGCCTCGCCTCAGGCTTAAACTCGACAGCGGCAGACTAACGGACGCAGGTTTAGTAGCCTTATCGCTCCTGGGAGGTTGGCTTGTAGCCGATCACTTCAGGCTTCACCCTGTTAACGCCGCTGTCATAGGGCTTGGACTGGCGGCTCTGCTCATCTACCTGAGGAGGGGATATGGTGTCTAGGCTTAGGGTAGGCTCTGTCAGCGTGGACGTAGAGAAGCTTAGGCTTGTGGCCGAGACCATCCTCAGGCTATCGGATAGGAGCGTGAGCAACCTGACACCTCTCACGGCTGCGCGGATACACAGGGAGCTCGAAGGCAGGATAAGCAAAGTCTGTATAGGGCACGCCCTACGGGTTCTGCTGGAGCTGGGCTACCTGGAGCGGACGGGTAGAAGCCCACGTAACCACTATATATTCCATAAGTCTATGCGGAAGCCGCTTTCATACTTCCTTCAGCGGAGCTTTCCATCGGTTATTATATGAAGCCCCTCCATAACTTTTCTATGGTAGAGCGGGGGTAGCCACGGGCAACCCCGGGGGGCGAAGAGGCTGAGACTGGATGAGCCTCCCTACGGGAGCGTGCGGGGAGGCATAGAAGCTGTTGAGGAGTAAGACGCTTCTAGCAGCGATCATGCTCGTTCTCGCGCTCGCACCCTGCCTAGCCGTTCTAGGCGCTACGCCCACCTTCACGGTCACGGCTACTTTGGATAAGCCCGCGTACTACATCGGCGAGACGCCTAGCCTATCGGTGGATATCGAGTGGAGCGACCTATCCCAGAACTACACCATGAAGCTTGTCGTGCTCAACAGCAGCGGCGGCGAAGTGGCGACGCTCGACACGTCCATAGAGATACCTGGGGCTGTCACGGCCGAAGGCTCCACGACTAAGACCTACTCCCTCACGGCTTCCACCTTCACGGCTGAGGTCGGTGAGGAAACCTACGAGCTTCGGCTGATAGACACGGGCAGCGGCCTGAGCGTGGCTTCCGCCAGCTTCACGGTCAGGGTTAAGAGCGAAGAGATCAGGCTGAGCGTCGCGTGGGACGACGCGTCGGGCGACAGATTGATCGAGCCTCACGAGAGCGTCGAGTTCGAGATATTCATCACGTGGGCTTTCGTGAACGCGTCTAAGACGCTCGCCCTCTATAGGGACAGCGAGCTGATAGACAACGTGGCGGTAAGCGCTGGCTCAGGCAGCACTCAGAAGACCTATGTAACTACGTTCGACTCGACAGGCGTCTACTCGCTGACCTTCAAGCTCGAAGACTCCACAGGCAAGATCATAGCGCAGAAGGCAGTAGCCGTCGAGGTCCAGACTAGGCAGACGGTCACCGAGCAGGGCGCCTCGATCCTGGAGCAGGGCATAGCCTGGGTGCAGCAGAACGCGCTCGTCATAATAGTAGTCTTAGGTCTGCTGCTCGTGGCGCTGATAGTCGTCAAGTACCGCTGACCCCGCCGAGGCTAGGGAGGGTCTAGAGATGCCTAGGGCCAAGCGTAGACGATTCGATACCGCGCTGCTCGTACTGATCATCGTGGCGTTGGCGCTGGCGGGCTTCGCCGGCTACTACTTCTACAGCTCCCTAACAGAGGCGCCTACACCCGGCGCGACAGCTGAAACCAGCACGAGCGCCAGGGCTGAGACGCCCTACGGCGAGTCGCTCGAGATCAGCCTGAACACCGGGACAGAGACGAGCGCTAGCTGGCAGGCCAGCTACACCGGCTCGTCAAGCCAGAACGTGTACACCGTGAACGGCTCCTACAAGGAGCAGGAGCAGGTGACCCTGAGCTACTCGCTGACCGTCACCTACTCGAACGTCGAGAACATAAAGATCACGAACCTCTACATTAAGGCGGTGGACGCGGCCGACCAGTCAAGCTACACCTATACGCTGGCGAGCAACAAGGCGCTGTCCGGCGCCTCACCTATAAGCGACAGCGGCAGCACGACGAGATCGATAACGGACCACCTGACGGACTGCCAGGCATCCACCACGTCGGCGACGATAAAATACTACATCTACTGCCAGGTCCAGGGCACCGGCTCCGTAAGCGGCCAGACCCTGACGGCGACGATAAGCGAGACCTGGTTCGCGACGCTCGACTACCAGAGCTCGACCGAGAGCGCGGAGGCCTCTGTAACCCCAAGCGTCACGGTAGCGAGCTGGTGGGACCTAGCCACCACACCCGAGGGCTTGGCGATCATAGCGCTGACGGTAATGATAATCGTCGTCGCCGTGGGCTACCATCCGAGGAAGAGGCGTAGGAGGAAGGGGAGGCGGTGAGGTGGAAGGCGCCGCGGTCATCGCCCTCGGCATCCCCGTTCTGCTGTTGCTGATCTGGCTGATGGGTAAGCTGAGCTTCGTCCAGAAACTTATCAAGGTGGTGGTTATCGTGGGAGTCGGCTACCTGCTGATAATCCTCGGAGCCTACACGTACGACCCGGCGCTTGCAGAGCAGCTGGCTAAGCCTCTGGAGGCCCTAGCCCCCCTGGTCGAGCAGCTGATAGACGCGTTTAGACGGCTTGTGGGAGGTGTCTAGGTGAGCCTGGTCGGCTTAATCATAGCTGGTGGCATAGCGATTGCGGCCATACTCTTCGGGTTGCAGAGCGCACAGACTCTTCCAGAAGCTATCGTGAACGGCCTAATCGAGACGTTCAAGTACATGGTGGATAAATTCCTGTTCTTCCTAGCGGCGATACTTCCGCTGCTAGCGATAGCTCTGCCGCTCTACATACTCCGGAGCCGCGAGGAGGAAATCATAGTCTTCGGCGCACTCTACGGGTTGGGCCTAGGCGTTCTAACGATCATGCTCGGCTTGCAGAACCAAGTTATCGACATGTTCAGAACCTCATGGTACGGTGGATGGACCAGCGGCCTGCTACCTGAGATAGCTGGAGTAGTCTATGCGGTGTTCTACTACCTGATAGGCGCCTTCCTGTACTTCGTGGATGGAGTGCTGAGCGTCTTGATAGGGTTAGCCTCCCCGGCCGAGTGGCTCCGCGGCAAGGTGCGTAAAGCGCGTTCAAAATGGAGGAGGTGGAAGCGTTGACCCGTAGGAAATCCAAGTATAAAGATATAGGACCCGTTACCGCTCTCGGTTTGGTTATAACAATAGTGGGCCTCCTGCTGCCGTTTCTGGGTGTAAACGTGTGGTCGGTGGCGGTCGTCGTCTACGACCCCAACCCGCCCCAGCTGGCGAACCCGCAGCCTCCAGGCTCAAGCGACAGCCCGACGCCGCTTACCCCCGGCGATTCTGAGAAGATAAGCGTGGTCGTCTACGAGGCCGAGACCGACATCAAAAGCGTGACGTGCACGATTTACCGCGACGGAAGCTACATAGCCTCCTTGACGCTTGTCAAAGGCATGTCCACGATGCTGGGGACGGAGTATTATAAGTCGTGGACGGTTCCAAGCACCGAGGGAACCTACAAGTTCGTGTTTAGAGCGACAGATATGGCGGATAACACGGCCGCGATCAGCAGCTACGGGGTCGTCGGCGGCCAGCCCGATGGCGTATTCTACATAAACGATGAAGAGGCCACCGAGACGAGCGAGATATACGTAAAGACAAGCACCGTGACTATCAAGTTCGTCGCGACTAAAAACGGCGAGTACATCACCGATGTCCTGGTCAGGGTTTACGATGAAAACGAGAAGCTGCTGGAAGAGATAACGCTCACCGAGGCTGAGGAGGATACTGAGTGGCGGGGCAGCTACACGTTTCCAAGCCCGGGAGTCTACATCTTCAAGGGTTGGTTCAAGAGCGGTGGAACGTGGTTTAATAAGATGAGTATAGTGGTCGGCTGGGATGTCGGAGGCTTCAAGTTCGAGATTCCTAGCTGGAGCCGGCTGCTCAACGCCGTGACGATACTGGGTTTGATGATGCTGGGGACGGGTCTAGTCGTCGATAAGAGGCTTAGGGTGAGGCGGCGGTGAGGAGTCGTCGGGGCGGCGACCAGCTGCTGGCCGTGATCCTCGCCCTCTGTGTGATGGGTATAGGCTATATCCTGGCGACCGGTTGGAGGGCTTTCGAGATCGCGCTTGACACCGAGCCGCCCAGCATCGACCGGGAGGCCACCACACACGGCTGGCTCGCCTCTAGAACCGTCACGATCAGGCTGGTGGTCCACGAGAACATGGAGCTCGACCTGGAAAGGGTGAGGGTGTGGTACTCTCTACCCTACGCCGGACCCGCCTACCAGCACGTCGACGTATCCATGCACCTCGAAGAACACAGCGGCGACACCTGGATACTTGAGAGCGACCAGGCGGTGGAGTTTCAGGGACCAGCTACGCCCACGATATACTATGAAGTCTACGATAAAGCGGGTAACCGCGACTACTGGCAGACCACCATCTACTTCACCAGCCCCGAGGAGCGGATAACGGCCAAGGTCTACCTGAACGGCAAGGAGGTATCCAATCGGAGCGAGCGGGTTTACGTGAACGACCCCACGGTCGAGCTGGCCGTCGACATAGTTTCGGGCGAGCAGTACGTGGAGGGCGCATACTTCAAGATAGGTTACAAGAAGGATTCGAGGCCCACGACAAGCAGGATCAACCTCGTGGAGCGGGCTCAATATGCCAGCTTGGCGTCGCCTTATACTGGAGGTGGAGGGTCGAGCGGTGAGCTGAACGCCGAGACGAGCAGCGGGTCGAGCGGCGGCTACGACTATATGATAGATTACGAGCTGCCCTACCCCGACGAGAACGACATCTACACGGTCAACGTCTACCTTGAGGTTGTGGATTCAGACAGCGACCTGCTTATCGCGTCGTTCACGCTCGACCTCACCGATACCGAGCTGAACAAGGAAGCCCTCATCATGGTCGCCGCCCTGGTCGGCGTGGCCATGGCGGGCTACGTCTTCAGCAGGAGGCGCTAGCCCCCCATATTTTCCCGTTTCCCGTCCAGCCCGTCCGGGTCGATTCCGGCGGGCGGATAGCGGGAGCCGGGATGAGAGGCTTGAAGAAGATGGATTGGAAGGCTGTGGGGCTAGCCGCGGCGTTGCTAGCCCTAGGGTTCGTCCTGTTAGCGCCTGACCTAGCGGCGCTGTCTAGGCTGGGAGGCGGTACCCCGCTTAAGGTAAGCGTCGTCGAGGTGGATGGCGTCGAATATGAGGCTTATATCAACGGCCAGCCGGTAGGCGAGGACACCGTGGTCTACACTTCGCAGAAGGATATAACCCTCAGCGTTAAAATACTGTCAGGCCGCGAACGCGTCGGCTGCTGCTTCTTCCTCATAACCTACTACGACTTCCACTATAACCTGCACACGACTAACGTCACGATAGATGACGCGTTCGACGAAGGCGGCTATGACTTCATAGAATACTACAACCTTCCATGTACAGCCTCCAACCTGTACAGCGGGTATAAGATAACCTTCGGCGTCTACGTGTTAAACGAGCCTCCCATAGAGGAGTACAAGCCGGTGGATGTGGAACTGGTCGGCTACACGGCTACACCCGACGGCTGGGTCGCGCTTAGCGGCTGCATCAGGTACGGCGAGGACCCCGTTTATGTGACGGTTGACTGGGGCGACGGCTCCAAGGTCACATGCCTTCGAGAGGATGTTAGGCTAGTTCACAGCTACGCGGTGAAGGGCCGCTATAGGATAGTCGTGGAGGCGGTGGACGCCCGCGGAGGCAGAGACTCAGACTCGATAACAGTCACCTCGCACACGCTGCACTACTCGAGCATCCTGGAGCTTCTAGGCATACCCCAGTACAGGCAGGTTGCTGGAGTGCTCTTGATCGTTATAGGCGGTCTGCTTCTAGCGGTTAAAGTCAGGGAGGTGGTGTAGGATGCTCGGGAAGGCTAGGATATGTAACTCGTGCGGCCGGAAGACCCTGACGCTTACCTGGGATGGAGGAGGCCTCTACGCGAAGTGCATGAATAAGGTATGTGGCTTCCGCGAGCTCGTGTGGTGGCCCGCCCAAGGCTCTGAGCCCCTACGTCGAATCCTAGCCGATTTCGATGTAAACCCCTTGACGCTCCCGATCTGTATCCGGCGTTTAGCCTCGGGGATAGGCTCCTTAACGGATCCCCCTATGGAGGTGAAACCCCGTTGAGCAGGCTTAAGGGGAAAAACCGGAAGTGGCTCGTGGCTGGCTTAGTCTTTCTCGTCCTAGCGGCGGTTATCGCGGTCGGCGGCGGCTTCATAGCTGCTGTCGTACCGATGCCCGGCTACATGATCGTCGTGACCAACCGCTTCTACAACGACTACACCATCTCGTTTGAAGCCAAGGAGCCGGGGGTCATCAGCGATATAGAGGTCTGGAACGTACCGTGGGAGCTGACGGATACAGGCATGGTTATCAAGTACTCGGAGGCTGAGAAGCTCGACGCATCCATACAGGAGGGTTGGACCCCGCTTTATTATGAGTATCGCTGGTCGGTTCGAGCGCCTTTCCCAGAGCGCGATAAGATGTATCTGATAGGGGTGACGTACAGGGTCAACGGTGAGCTTAAGAACTTTACGCAGTGGGCCTACTCGCAGCCCCAGACTCGCGGAGCCGTCACGATCTTCACGTATCCTCCGGCATCTGAGATAAAATATGCCGACGTAAGGGGTATGAAAGTAGTCACGTATAATGTCTGGATCGCCTGTATGGTAAGAGTCAAGAAGAGCAGCGGAGCCGTGGCTGAGAAGGTCTACCTCTACCGCGACGGCTCTAAGGTAGATGAGGATGAACCCTACGTCGGACACCTAGCCTCGGTTCAGGTTAACCTAGCGGATAAGGCGCCTACCGGCATTCACAACTACTATGCGGAGGTCGTCTACAGCGACGGAAGCAGAGCTAGGAGCCAGACGGTCACGGTCAGAGTATATACCGAGCTGTATGTTGATGTGGTTGGCTGTCTGCCTAACCAGCTTCAGCCGACCCCGGAGGAGGTTGAGGAGCCACCTGAAAGCTACCCGGAGGTGGATATCGAGGACGACCACGTCACGGTTCTTGAGGATTCGACAGAGGACGTCCTCAACACGGAGCATAAGATGCCCACAGCCTGGGATATCATACGTATCAAGCTTGAGGAGCTGTGGCATAGCTTCCTCGACTGGCTCTCTAGCCTATTCGGGTGGAGGTGAAAAACCATGTGCCGGGTTAAAGCAAGGGTGAAGGGTAAGAATCGCATCCTTCAGAGCTTAGGCTATCGTGGCAAGCGCGAGGCCAAGACACCATTAGGCGACGCTAGGCAGGCTAGGATGTTCATAGTGCCGAAGAGCCAGGCCGGGGGGCTCAGGGTGGGCTCGACTGTCACGGTCACCATAGCCGGTAGGCGGATAAAGTGCAGGGTCAAGAGGTGGAGCCGCGGCGCCAAGCTCCTGGTGCCGACTAAGGAGTATCCGCTCAGGGATATACCGGCTTCAAGGCTGAGGAGGGTGCTCGTCGACTAAGGGGGTGTCTGGATGGCTAAGACGTTCTACATAGTCTACCGGGGACTTCAGCGCTACCGCGACGGCTCCGTCAAGCCTAGAACCCGGGTTAGGAAGCTCCGTAACGTGGACGGCCGGCCCCGGATAGTCGGCAAGCGCGTCGTGAACGGCGAGCTCTGGGTGACTGTTGAGGCGCCGCAGGTCTACACGCTGAGGAACGGGCGGAAAAAGAAGCGTATGGTGAGGCGAGATGTACACCTGGGCAGGGTCAAGAGCGTCAGAGACGCAAGGCCTAGGCTCACCACGAAGCCGCCCAAGGGGCCAAAGGTAGACAGGAGGAGGCGTAGAAGGTGACGGTTGCGGAAGCCGACGCTAGGATGGCGGCTGAGCAGCTCGAGCCCCGGCGTTGCCGGGACAAGCTCTTCCTCTTTTTCTGGGTAGGCGGCTTCATAGGCGGATTATGGATGTCGCTTGAATCAGTCGGTCACCTGCTCCAGTTTAACATTAACAACTTGATGATCACGGCTATCGTGTTCATGCTTATGAGCCTGAACTACGTGGCTAAGGCTCCGGGCTTCGACAGGCAGATCATCTATGCGAGCCTCGCCGTGATACCGATAGCGCTTAGGTGGGTTCTCAACCAGCCTATGCTCCTACATGCCAGCCTCTTCAAGTTCGAGACCCTGCAGCAGATAATGTTCACGCTCCAGGTCGTATCGCTCTGGATGCTGGTGGCGGTGAACGAGGAGTGCTTCCGAGCCGCCATGTTCAACGTCTTCGACGCCTTCGCCGGGGGCAGGATAGATAACCCGCTCACCCGGGACGTGCTGAAGCTCACCGTTGCGAACCTCCTGTGGCTGCTGTTCCACTTCATACAGAGGCCGTTTAACCCGTTGCAATACGGCTGGTACATGGCCTGGCTGGTGGCCTCAGGCATGCTCATGAGCTACGTACTGCTTAAAGCCGGGCTGGGCGCGAGCGTCGCAGCCCACTTCCTGATCAACGTCACGGCGTGAGGTGGTTGGATGGGTAGGAGCAGAGCGTGGTCGAGGGAAAGAAGACTTGGAGTAGCCCTGGTCTTGAGCGGCTTGCTCATATTCGGCTTCCTGGGCGTGGTAGGCTACCTGTTCCAGCTGCCGCTTACCTTGAGCTTCATAGCCAAGACCCCCTATGGGGAGGAGCTCAAGGCGTCTATAACGGTTACAGCTCGTCCAAGCTTTCTAAGCTACCTGTCTAGGCAGTGGAGCCTAGCCTGGAGGGTAGGTACGACCCAGCGTGAAAACGTTAACATCAAGGTTCAGATACAGGTTACCGGCACGAACATAGCGTCCGACGCGACGGTCTACTTCTACGTGGAGGCACGCGACGCCTCAGACGCATCTAAAACCTATAAAGAGATAGACTACTCCTCGAACGGCACGCAGATAAGCGTAGGCTCCGCGGCTACCTTCCAAACCGACGACATGACGATAGACACGCATCTAAGCCACATCTACGGCTCCGCACCGACCAGCGATAAGACGGTGGACTACTACGTCTGGTGCAGGGTCGAAGCCACCGGGCTGATAAGTGGCCAGACCCTGACGGTAGAGATACCGGTCACCAAGTTCGACACGGTGACCTACGACTACGGAGTTGAAACAACCACCACAGATACATTCAGTATAACTGTGGGCGATAATGATGGATATGTATATGGCAGGGGCCTTTACTCGACCGCACGTGAAACCGCATATAAAGCAGAAACGGATGGTTGCCTACAAGTAGGTCAAAGCTACAGCTCTACCGCAAACTATTACTATGTGTATAGGGTTTTCCTCAAGTTTGACACAACAAGTATCCCAGAGAGCGCCACTATAACTTCGGCTACGCTTAAACTGTACGGTTATGCGAATCGTATGTGGGACGGCACCTTCGACATATGTGTTCAGAAATGGACTGGGGACACACCGATAGACACAGGTGACTACAACCAGTTCGACGGAGTAACCTATGGAACCTTCGGAGGCGGGAGCTTCCACACCGATGCCTGGAACGAGATAACAATCAGTGAGCCAGGTGACTTGATAGAGAAGGGCGGGTACACCAAGATCTGCCTCCGCTCCAGCAAAGATATAAACGGAATAGCTCCTAATAATTATGATCTTGTACAATTTTACGACGCCGTTTTAAACGAAGGCGCTTATCCTCCTACCCTTGAAGTTACCTACACATGCGTGGACTGGTCGGCTTCGTGGAGCTGGGTCAACGCCTCCACGCTCAGCATAATGGCGCTCCAGATAGTACGAGACCTGCTCACCGTGGTGGCACTGTTCATGAGCATCATAGTCTCGTGGCTGACCATCAGACTCTACAGGAGGAGGCTGAAAAAGTGAAGGACGCGGCGGTGTTTATGCTGGGGCTTCTAACAGCCGCGGCTCTACTAGGGCTGAACTACACGCTCCTCGCCGACATAGAATTCGACCTCATGACTATCCACATAGCCGGGCTTAGGATACATCATGGGCTTGTAGGACTTGCGCTGTTCCCCCTAGGCGCCGTCCTAGCCTTGCTAGGCTCTAGGCCTGCTCGCAGAATGGGAATTTTCCTGCTCGGTTTTTCCATCCCGCTCATAGCGGATGACCTGCACGATCTGGGGAGGTGGTTCATTTTTGAGTAGGCTTAGTCTTCTCGTACCTATAGCCCTGTGTCTTAGCCTCCTGGTTATGGCAGGTGTGTACTGTGAGGAGCCGGAGCATATCCCAGAGAAGTGGAGGGCCGGTGAGCTAGCGGTGTACCTGCTGAGCTTCCCCTACCCGTCTTACGAGACGAAGGTGGTTAACGAGACGACCGGCGAGACCGTGGTGGTCGAGAAGCCCGCCGAGGTCGGCGAGATAGTCGTGACCATGATCGTCTGGAACGCATCCGCCGACAACCCCGTCATCGTCAGCGTGGACGGTGACGAGACGAAGCTAACAAGCGAAGGCTACTACCGGCTCTCGTTCAAGCCGGAGCCTGGATTACACCACATCTCGATATACTCCAAGGTCAAGATCTTCGAGGAGGCCACCGTCAGGGTGCGGGCGCCGCCACCGCTGCCGCTCATGATAACCTGGGAGGAGTTCCTCCGGAAGCTCCGTGAAGAGAAGGAGGAGGTTATAAAGAACCTGGTGATCGCCTCGGCCGGCGGAGTGGCCATAGGCCTCTGGCTGAAGAGGCGGACCAGGATATTCACGTACTGGGCCGTGCTCCTCCTAGCCCTGCCGCTGATACCCGCGTACTACTACATCATGGATTACTACCCGCTCTTCGGCCTCAGCATAGCCGGGGTATTGGCTTATTGGCTCAGCCCTGTGTTCGCTCAGATGCTGGCCGTGGTGATCCTACAGGAGGGAAAGGGAGGGATACCTAGGTTCTTCGGTGTTAAGAGGCTCTACCTAGATGATGAGGGCTATGCTGTTTTAGGGGTTTCACCCAGGCATTGGAGGAGCGGCTTCATCTTAAAGAAGCCGGTCGAGATAAAGGAGCCGAACACGGTAACCGTAAACCTGGACGGTGAATGGCTGGAGGGTGTAGCCGCCTGGGGTGTAGAGGAGGCTGAGGACAGGATTATCGTTCACGGTAGCCAAGCCCTAGCCGACCTTGTGAAGAACGCTAAGGTCTACGAGATGGTTATCGACGAATTAGGGAGGAAGGCTGTGGAGCTTGAGATATGGAAGTCGGCTTCACCGCTCGTGCTGAGCCGCGAGCTGGATAAGATAGACGAGGCCAGGAGGGAGGCCGACGTGGAGGAGGCTGAGAGCTTCGAGGAGCTGGCTGAGAAGGTCAAGAAGGTTCTAGGCAGTCTCTACGGCGAGACCGTGCTGGCCGAGGAGCCGGCTGTAGAGGAGGAAGGTGGTAAGGTTGAAGAGGAGTAGGAGGCCGTGTGAGATATGCCAGCTCCATAAATGGCGCGTCAAGGTTCTGCTAAACCCTGAGATGATCACGCTGAGGGTCTGCAGGTTCTGCTACCAGGATCTAGCAGAATGCGGTATTAGGATGGTGGTGCTTCATGAGGGATAACCAGAGGCTCCTCTACGAGATTCTAAACCAGTTAGAGGCTCTTAGAGAGCGGCTGGAAGAGGGAGCCGCGATCCCGAAGACCAAGGTAGCCCTACGCGGGAGCTTCGAAGACGTGGTAGCGGCCCACTCAGACCTCCTCAACCTTCTTCTGGAAGACGAGGAATGGAGGGAGGAGCCGGATAAGACATGGGTAAGGGTGGAAGGCCTCCTAGACCGCGCCTTCTGCGGTTTTACGACGCCGAGGCTCCGGAAAATCCTAGCCGTTATGAGGCGCCACCGGCTTTACCGGAGGCGCATCTGGAGGCTTACCCTGCTGAGAGCCATCCTGAACGCTAAGGACACAGCCCTCAGAAAAACGTTCACGCTCAGCCGCGAGCG
>Ga0190363_1000659_pt1 | contig 20506 bp, 16 predicted proteins | sample 48721867_MG_FD_161272 | JGI IMG/M metagenome (GOLD analysis project Ga0190363, IMG submission 161272) | Hydrothermal vent microbial mat bacterial communities from Southern Trench, Guaymas Basin, Mexico - 4872-18-6-7_MG | ecosystem: Environmental > Aquatic > Marine > Hydrothermal vents >... | reverse complement strand
CATTTCTCAATCTATTTTCTAAAATCACATCTTTAAAATCTCTTTCAACCAAAACCCTACCAGTAGAAATATCTGGCCCAAATTTGTATTCGTAGCCAAGTTGCTTGAACCATTCAATAGATGGCTGTTCGGTTAATGTAGTTTCGTTAAGTTTTTGCATATTTCTCAACCTCTTTTAATAACCTATCATGGAACTTAACAATCTCCATGACGAGTTTCTGATAAATTAATCGATAATTATTCGTATCTTCTTTATTAATTTTTAATCTCTGGATCGAAAGACCAAACTTTTCTTGACATTCCTTATGGTCTGACCAAATTCTTAAATCATACAATACAAAATATGGTAAAATAATATTCTCTCGCACGCCTAATACCTTTTTTATAAACTTCTCTAATAATTTTATCCTTCTTACACCTTCGTCTTTCATATTAAGATGCTTCTTTAATTCCTTCTTGTTTAAATCCTCTATCAAAATTTCATTCCACTCACTAATGAATCGCTTGAAGTCGTCTTCACCACCAATTAAAATTTTCTTATACTTACTACATAACTTGAATAATTCATCCATCTCGGAGCAACTCTTTAAAAATAAATTAAACCCGAATTTATTTTGAAAAACTAAATTTAATTTACTTTTTTGAATAAATATTTCCACCTCTTTTATCGGTTCAGTAAATGCCGCATTTATTTGAGCTTCGTAAAACTCCGAATATATCTCGTGATCTGATTCTGTATTATAACTTAACAAGTAAATCTTTTCTTTTAAAGGTAAATTTTTTACATCTCCTAACCACATTATAATCTTGCCGTTTTTGTTTACACCAAATGGGATAGAGTCTCCGTTAAAATAAATCATCCCATAAGTTTCAGAACAGAATTCACAACGATATCTCGAATCATATAAGTATCTAACTAAAACTTCTTTCTCGAAGAAAACAGGTTGAAGATATTCTGATAAAGCATCTTTGGGGTCGAATTTAAAATTAAAATTTTCCATAATTTTTTTATATTCTCGCTTTTCCGTTCATCAATTTTGGCAAAAGCAAATTGCGGAGAGCGGAAAGTTTTTGGTTTTCGACCAAGTTTAAATTTATCTTTTGTCTAATTCCTGAAATTATCATTTCAAATTTTTCTAAAAATTCTCTCGGAGGAATTAGGATATTACAATTTACCATCATTTTAGCATTTATACTTTTCCGCGTTGATCGTATACAGGAATTTTTCTTCTTTCTTATATTCACTTACCTTAATTTTCCCTCCAAATTCCCGAGAAATATTAAAAACTTCCCCCAATCTTATCTTTCGCCAGTTTTTAGTTTGTTGTTTTGTTTTTGCCATACTTAAAAATGAATAATTTTAATTTCTTGGTTATCCTCATCCCATAAGAGTGAAACAATTTCGCCCCTCTTTAAACTATCAACAAAATCTTCCGTAAGGCAAGTTTTTAATTGTGTAATAAACTTTGAATCTTTTTCTATCTGTTCAGGTATACTAATCATTACTACTGGCTTATCATTGCCAAAAGAAAGGTTAAATGTTATTTGAATTTTAGCTTCCAGTTTTTTATTTCTTACCCACCCCAAGAATTTACGAGTGCATGACAATATAATTTCAAAAATAATTCCATCGCGTATTAAAGCTAAAGCATTGAAATCACGGAAAATAGCCCGAACTATTTCTCCAATCTCGATGCCTTTGGTGCTATAGCGACGGACAGAAACCTTCAGTTCCCTAAAAAGAACTTCAATCTCTTTTAATTCTTCATCAGTAAATTTTCCGTTAATAAGTAATTCCATATTTTAATTAGCAGTCCCCAACTTCACCTTCCGCCATCCTTTGGGTAGAGTTTTGGATTTTAATTGTGAATTTTTAATTTCTGTCATGACCTTATTTTTGCCAAAATTTATTTCTTTTCTCCCTGTAATCTGTATTTAGCATCCACCAATGCACTATTTTCAAAGGTCTTTACTTCCTTTTTTATAATAGATGTAATTTTATCAACTTCCTGGTTAATTATTTTTAACAACTCTTTAAATCCGTTTTTATCACAAATATCTATGAGATATTCACCAGAAATTTCCTTCGAAGAATACCTGCTTACAAAACCTATCCGAGAAATTGGTTTATATTTCGGTCCTTGTTTTGTCAAACTGCATTCCCAAAGATTTTCTACAACAATAATAGGATAATAAATTTGAAGATTAATTGGCTCCTCCGTAGGATCGAAATACCACCTTTTCTCATGTTCTCTAATATTTGCGACCACTGCTTTAACGAGTGGGAAAATTAATTTTCTATAAAAATAATCTCCCTTTTCTTCTTTTGCTTTTTCATAAGGAGTCCAAAACTGAGAAGAAATTTTCTTATATTTATAAAAATGATGAATCTTTTCTATATCAAGATATTCTGTTAGTTCATATTCTTCTTCCTTTAAATAAATATTTTTTGGCATTCCCGAAAAATGAATATCACCTATAGCATATCGAGACATAATCTCTTCTCGAGAAAAACACACTAAATTTATTTTCTTCACCGCTACTAATAGAATAGGGAATATGAAATAATTCTTTTTACCTATTTGTTTGGCATCAATTGCAAATACATCTAGCTCCCTACTTTCTCCGGTTTCTACATCTAAAAACGCTTCGTTAGGAATTATATACCCAAAACCAGCATCTTGAAGAATTGAAGCTACTTCTTGTTCAAATAGTTTGCCACTTTTTTCAATCTCTTCTTTCCAGCTCTTAGGAAATTTTACTCTTGAAGATGATCTCCTTATCTTTTCTTTTTTGGATTTTTTCGATTTCTCTTTTTTAAATTTTAATTGTGATTTTGACATTTTGCATTTTGATTTTTAAATTTATATTACCTCCTCCGACTTTATCTTTCTTGCCATAAAACTTTACATTCTTTATCTTTTCTCTTATCTAAGATAAAATTCCTTATCTTCTTATGATTGTTAATTATTTTTTTGTAATTTTCTATAAAATCTTTCTGTAATTTTTCATCATCTTTTAATAGATCTTTATAAACTTTTAAAAAATTTATCAAATCAAAAAATAAACAATAGTTATTTATCACGATTTGATTTCCTATATACCTTAAATGACACAAATTCTTTCTATTGGAAACCTTAGTAAAATATTCGGCTAATCTATCAAAGCTTTTCGGTGCACTGTTTTTTAATTCTGAAGAAATGAAAAACCAACAAATGCCATTCGACTTTCTACCATTTTTATCAATAATTTGAATCTCATGAGGTAACGGCCGTACGTTATGCACTAAATCGTGCCTGTAAATCTGAACCATATAATCCGCATATCTCTTATATTTACTGTTTATATACGAATCAAATTTAGCAAATTTAGAAATTAACTTTTTTATCCTTTTCGTTTGCTCTCCTTTTTTCTTTTTTATTCCATATCTTAAAGCTGAAATATGATCAATAAAACAAAAAATATTTCTCGCGATAGTAAACGGTGCAAACCCTTTATTTTTAAAAAGAGGAAAAATATCGCTTTTCAACTGATCTATGAGATTTTGGACATATTCACTCGGATCTAAATATTCATTCGGTAAAACACAAATCTTACCTTTGCCGTTAATATTTTTTTCTATTTCTAATTGTAATTTTGCATTTTGCATTTTGATTTTTAAATTTTCTCCTTGTGAATAACTCTTGCTTGACATAAAATTTTTTGTTATACTATTAATGTAGGCGGAAGCCTACGAAACACGCGGTCCCGGCTCCGGTCGGGATTTTCGCTTTTTATAAATACCTTTTTGTACCCGCATAAAATTTTCCAAAATTAATGTATAAGTCTTTTATCCGCGTCATTCCTTTAACACCTACATATAATTTTCTTTTTTTCTTTAATCTTCATAATCCGTCCTAAAAGATTCTTTTATTGAATTGAAAGCTTGGTAGAGCATAAACCTTATTTCAAATACCGTTTAAATTTTTTCCTAATATTATTGACTATCTCATTTAATTCTTTCCCGAAATCATCTTTTTCAGAACCTGTCCCATATAAAATCCATCGTGCTTTTTGCATTATCTTTGTTTCCTCTTCACTAGGATTATTTACAGCCTTCATCTCATAAAAAATGTTAAAGTTTTTGTTCATTTCATATACCTTTCCAATAAGTTCCGCTACATCCTTCGTTTCTTCTTCGCCAAATATAGCATCAGCTTCTAGTTTTACGATCTCCAATTCCTGTTTTACATCATTAAGATCTTTTAACCGCTTACGATGGGCTTTGAAAGATAAATCTTTAAAAGCTTCTTTTTTGTCACCGGCAACATGCGACATTTCTGCCGCGGTCATTAAAGGAGATCTTGCACGAATAAATTCATCTCGCAATTTAAATGTCTTAATTAAAATCTCTTTTGCTATTTTGTACTTAGTTGTACCTTTTAGTTGGGTATTCCAAGTACGCAACCCTAGATAAGCTATAATCGTACCACCGATCATAGTAAGTATTGTTACACCATCCTTTATATCTTTTATATCTATGTCTTTTATAATTGTAAGAATTTTATCCATAAGCCTCTTTTAACTTCTCGTTTTAACTACCTTTATCCAGTTCCAAAAATTCTTTTATTGAATTAAATGTTTAAAAAATAGTTTTGGTTACTTTCTCTACCCCATTTATCAGTTCTTCTATATCCTCTCTTGTTGGTTCTCTTTTCTTTTTATGATCACATAAATTTCTCAAATCCGCCAAATGCTGAATGAACCGCCAATCTTTTGTCTCAATAACATCATTATCTTTAAGCAACTGATTATAATCGTTGATAGAGGGATTTTTCTTTTTAACCTTTATATTATGATTTTCGCATATCTGAGCTAAATGCTCTTCCAAAACGACACCAGCTACTGCTCCTGCCCCTCGAGTAAAGCCTTTTTTATTTAGTTCGCGTGCAGCATCTAATTCTGAATCAAATAACTCTGCCTGTACTAATTGCCTGATATCAAATAAAGAACTTTCAAATCTCTTCTTGACAGATTTTACTATTCCCAACTGATTTTCAAATAAGATGCTAGCTTCTTCTGCTGTATCTTTTAGAAGATTATCATATTCTGATTTATAAACAATACAATCCTTCAGACAACTCTCCCCTTTTTGATAATAATATCTTTCAAAATCAGTAGCTCTATTAGGTAATACTATTTTTATTAAGGACAATGATTCTGAATACCAAATTTCATATTCCTTTCTAAACCAATTTAAATCTCTGCTATTTTTTAAATGTAAAAGAATCTTTTCGCCTTTTTTGATAAGGGAATCTATGTCTTTTTTGTATTTTTCTATATTGCTTTGCCTATTTTTAACCATAAAACTCCCTATTTAATTTCTTATCCTCCTCATCATCAATCTCGCTGTAGTTAACATAAAGATGATTTTTATCCAAGCACTCAAGCAAAAATCTTTTTTGATCCCCAATGGATAAATCCTCAAAATCTTCCCTCCCCTTGCCCAAGGAGGTGATATTATGACTTAATAAGGGTTTCATGGGTCTTGCTTTTTACATAAATCACATCAATAAGAAATAATCCAATGGGACTTTAATTATGTTGTTATGTAAAGAAAGTTCTGATTCAGAAATAACCAACCCATAATCTCCTTTAGTTTTTTTCAAAGAATACTCTACCTGCTTTGTTCCTTTATTGCCAAAGCCAATTTCAATTACGATTTTTCTTTTGCCAACTTGCAGGATAAAATTTGCTCCGCCTTTGGCACTGTCATAAAAAAGCGGAGATGTTCCTTTTTGAGTAAACTCGCGATACAAATATAAAGATATAATGTCCTCTAAATATTTTCCTTTATATTTTTCAAAAGCTAATTCTCCTTCAACAATGCTTAATAAGGCATATCTTAAAGATGGAGACATAAAGTAATATTTTGAGGGTTTGCGAACTTTTTTATAAACAGAGCCATAAGGATAAACTCTAATAAGCATTTCTGCTTTTTCTAAGGCATCAAAGACATCTATTAAAGTGTTTATAGAAATATCTCTTAAACTTTTCGCAAGACTTGTAACACTAACTTCTTCACTGCCGGCAGTCATTAACAATATATTTTTAATTTTCTCAATTGTATCTATACTAAATTTTTCCAATTCAAGTAAATCTTTTTTAATAACCTTATCAATTAACTCATTTATTAATCTTAAGGTTAGGGTTTCATCTTTTATGGTTAAACTAAAAGGCATCGTGCCCAATTTAAGATATCGGTTTATTTCTAATCTATCTATGCCAATCCAATAATTATTTTTCTCTTTTTCCAGTTTCTTTAAAGTTGAAAAGCAAATCTCTGCGTCAGAACTATAAAATAAAGCATTTTTGATTTTTTCTTTTAATCCTTTAGAGGGAAATTTCGGTTTTATATTTTTGTCTTTCAAAGAGAGGTTTTTTGTTTTAAGCAAGATATACTCTGTAAAACTCATTGGATATAATTTTTCAAAAATTACTCTTCTGGCTAAATCCGGGGTTGATTGCAAAGAAAGAGCAGATGAGCCAGTACAAATTATAAAAACATTTTTTGATTTATCATAAATTGACTTTAAAACCGTGGGCCAATTTTTATCATAATGAATTTCATCAATAAAAATAAAAACATTCTCCTCAAGTTTTTCAAAGCTTGTGTCTAAAATATTTTGATATTCCTCTAATACGGTTTGCAGGTCAGATTTTAAGGTATTAACTATTTCATCTACAGAAATATAAAGTAATTGTTTTTGATATTTAGGAAAAAGTTCGAAGAACAGTTGGGCTAGTAGGGTTGTTTTTCCTACCCCTCTTAATCCCGGAATAGCTATTATCCTTATTGTTTTTTCTCCTTTTAAAAAATCATTAAGAATTTTTTTAATCCTAATAAAAATATTTCTTGGCAGATATTTGTTGCCAAGTTCGTCTTGGATATAACTTTTTAACAAAAAAGGTGCTCGGCTTAACTGATTTTGAACATATTGTCGAATTTTTATCTCCTTCATAATTGTATGTTAATTCAATAATATAGAAATCTCATTCTGTATATTAAAGCATTAATATAGAAATGTCAATACTTTTGAATATTTACTGGAGCCGTTCTCTGGGGCGTTCTTCTTAAAATTTTCGAGATTAAAAAACGGTGGGGGTGGGATTCGAACCCACGGTGCCCTCTCGGGCACACACGCTCTCCAGGCGTGCCGATTAAACCACTCTCGCACCCCACCAATCTAGCTCAATTATACCTAATTTTTTCCAAAAAAACAAGGCTCCTTAAAGAGCCTTTTTTATTTTTAATTAATCCCCCTCTTCCTCTTTATCCGAATCCGAGTTACTAGAGCTTTTGAAAGAAGAGTTAAAAAATTTTATAATCTCTTTTAGGCTTCCTTTTGTATCTGTTCCTCTTCTTTCTATAAAAACCTCTAGCAACTCGGATCTCATTGCTTTCGCCTCCTTCCCAAATGGCAAAAGCAAACATCGTACGGGTTGTAGATTGACAAATAACATCCACAAACCCGGCAACGTCTGCCTTTGCCAAAAGTTTGTACCTTTACCGGATGGAAAAAAGAGCCCATCCGATAGCACCTTAATGGTTGATTTCTCTTCACTTGGACTTGCCAGTCTTCTGTAACCATCCTTCCACCTCCTTTAAAGTAATAAATTAAAAACTTTAGGCTTCACTCATAGACCACCCCCTTTTCTATAGATTTTTTAGAAAGACAACCAAAAGTTTCTTTATCAGGCTGAAAAAAATTTTTGTTTTCAAAAAACAAAAAGGAGGTGAAAGGATGGAAATTGTTAAGGTAATTTAATTATAGCATTTTAAAAAGATTTTTCAAGTGAGATTTTTCTTTCTACAGAAGCAATAAGAGATCTAACAGAAAAGATTGCATCAGGTTCAACAGAAATGGAAGTAATACCAGCTTTTATCAAAAATTCAACTATTTCTGGAAAAACAGAAGGAGCTTCTCCACAAATTGAGGAAGAAACACCTTTTTCTTTAGCAGCATTTATCACTCTTTGAATCGCCCATCTAACTGCTTCATTTCTTTCATCAAAAATTTCAGCAACTTTCTCATTATCCCTATCAACAGCTAAAATCAGCTGAGTTAAATCATTACTTCCAATAGAAATTCCATCTACAAGCTCTAAAAACTTATCAATTAAAATCACTACTGAGGGAACTTCTACCATTAACCACAGTTTAAAATCCGAAGATCTTTTAAGTCCTTGTTTTTCGATTAAATTTAATATTGATTTAAATTCTTCAAGGGTTCTTACAAAAGGAATCATTAACCAAAGATTTTTAAATTTCTTCCTTACTTCCTTTATAGCTTTAAGTTCTAAGGAAAAAAGCTCAGGTTCTTTTATATATCTAAAACATCCTCGATAACCAATCATTGGATTTGGCTCAATAGGCTCAAATTCTTCTCCTCCTTTTAGATCTCTATATTCTGAGGTTTTAAAATCAAGTGCTCTGTAAATTACAGGACGGGGATAGAATTGTTTTGCAATTTTTTCTATCCCAGTTTGAAGTAAACCTATAAATTCCTTCTGTTTTCTTTCTTTTATAAACAACCTTGGGTGGATCCCAAATCTCAAAATCATAAACTCTGCTCTTAATAGGCCTACTCCATCAACAGGTTCTTTAGAAATTTTTTCTGCTAAATCAGGATCAGAAAGATTAACATAAAGTTTTGTCCCAATCAAAGGAGGCTTTTCAATAGTTTTTGAAGGATATTTTTTCTCAAATTCAACTTCTACTTTCTTAATTTTTCCTTCAAAAACTTTCCCATTTGTTCCATCAACTGTAACTTCTTGGCCATTTTTTAAAATTTGAGTAGCTTTCCCTGTCCCTACCACACAAGGAATACCTAACTCTCTTGAAACAATCGCTGCATGAGAAGTCCTTCCTCCGGAATCAGTAATTATTGCAGCTGCTTTTTTCATTGCAGGAACAAATTGAGGATTGGTCATTTCTGTAACCAAAACTTCTCCCTTTTTTAATTTAAAAATTTCAGAAGGAGAATGAAGTATTCTAACTTTCCCTGAGGCAACACCTAAAGAAGCTGGGATGCCTTTAAGTAAAACTTTTTCTTTTCTTCTTAATTTTTTCTTCCTTTGTTTTAATTCTAAAGTTGTGACTGGCCTTGTTTGAACAATAAAAATCTTTTTTCTCTTTCCGCCAAGAGTTCCTATTACCCATTCAATATCCTGAGGAAATTTATAATGAGCTTCTATTAATTTTCCTATCTTTGCTAATTTTAAAATTTCCTTATCAGTTAATTTTTGTTTCTCCTGAAGAGGTTTTGGAACCTTTTTGTGAGCTCCTTTCAAATCTATTAACCAACTTTGTTTTGAAATATCTTTTTTTAATATTTTTAAAGTTCTTTTATCGACTAGGTACCTATCAGGAATAATTGCTCCGGAAACAACAGCTTCTCCAAGTCCATAACCTGCTTCTATAGAAATTTTGTTTCTGTCATTTGTTACTGGATCGATTGTAAACATCACTCCAGATTTTTCTGCCAAAACCATTAAATGAATGGGGACGGCAATTTTAACCTTTTCATGAGAAAATCCTTTCTCTATTCGATAAAATATTGCTCGTGGTTCAAATAAAGAGGCCCAACATTTTTTAACAGCTTGAATCACGTTTTTCACTCCTTTCACATTTAAAAAAGTTGCTTGTTGACCAGCAAAACTCGCTGTTGGTAAATCCTCGGCTGTTGCTGAAGATCTCACAGCAACAGACCTTTGCCTTCCAAGTTTTAAATATGCTTTTTTTATTTCTTCTTTAATTTCTTTGGGAATTTCTGCTTCTAAAATTGCTTTTTTAATTTTTTCAGAAGCAAGATTTATCGCCTTTATATCAGATCCTTTAAGACCTTTAGTTAATTTTTTAATTTGCTCTAGAATACCTTCTTTTTTAATGAAATCAAAATAAGCATTTGATGTAACACAAAATCCATAAGGAACATTTATCTTTTTTAGTTTAGTTAATTCTCCAAGATTCGCTCCTTTTCCTCCGCATAAGGGAATGTCTTTTTTAGAAATTTCTTTAAACCAAAGAATATAGTCCATTCACATCCTATGAACTTTTATTAAATTTGTTTTTCCTCTTATAGCTAAAGGATGTCCTGCAGTTATCACAAGCAGATCTCCTTTCTCTGCTAGTTTTTTTTCCTTAAGTAGATCTACTGCTTGATAGAAAAATTCATCGGTAGTATGAAAAGTTCCGATTTTAAACGATCTTACTCCCCATAAAAGACTTAATTCAAGATAAACTTTATGATTTGGCGTTAGGGCAACAATAGGAGTAATTGGCCTGTGTCTTGCAATCATCTTTGCTGTAAATCCTGAATAAGTAGCTACAACAATCAATTTTGCTTTTAGATATTTTGCTAACTCGCAAGTTGTTGCTCCAATTGCTTCGGTTGGACTCCTCTCAACTAATTTTCCTTTTTGGAATTCTAAAATTTCTTCTTTTTCAAAAAATCTTGGCCTTAATTCTCTTTTTGAAAAAATTTCTTTTTCTATTTCAGAAATAATTTTTGTCATCATCTTTACGCTTTCAACAGGATATTTTCCTGAAGCAGTTTCTTCCGAAAGCATAACCGCATCGGTTCCATCTAAAATAGCATTTGCAACATCAGAAACTTCAGCACGAGTTGGTTTTGGCTTTTCAACCATTGATTCCATCATTTGAGTGGCGGTAATCACTGGTTTTCCTCTCTCTAAACATTCTTTAATTAATTTTTTCTGAATAATTGGAACTTCCTCGGGAGGAAGTTCTATCCCTAAATCACCTCTTGCTATCATTATTCCATCTGTTTCCTCTAGAATCTTATCAATATCATTGATAGCTTCTGGTTTTTCTATCTTAGCGATAATCTTAATTTCAGATTTTTTATCAATTTTTCTTATTAAATTTTTAAGATCTTTAATATCTTTTCCTGATCTAACAAAAGAGAGACCAACAAAATCAAGCTTATGCTTAACAATCCATAGAAGATCTTTTTTATCTTTTTCTGTAATAGTAGGAATAGAAAGTGAAATATTGGGTAAATTAACTCCTTTTTTAGAGGTAACTAATCCCCCATGGATGACTTTACCTTTTATTAATCCTTCAGAGGTTATCTCAGTAACTATAATCTCAATTAAACCATCACAAAGTAAAACTCTTGCTCCTGGTTTTATATCTTTTATCAAATAAGGATAATCAATAGGAATAAAATCTTTTCTTTTTAATGACTGAGATCCAATAAAAATTTCCTGACCATCTTTTATTTTCAATCCTTTCTCTGGCAATTTCCCAATCCTTATTCTTGGCCCTTGAAGATCGGCCAAAATAGAAAGAGGTTGATCTAATTTATTAGAAGTTTCTCTTAATACTTTAGTCCATTTCTCAAAAGTCTTGTAATTCCCATGAGAAAAATTAAATCTAGCAACATCCATGCCAGATTTTATCATCTCTTTGATAATTTTCTCTTCTCCTGAAGCAGGTCCAATAGTAGAAACTATTTTTGTTCTATTTTGAGGTATTTTCATTTAAGAAGTTCTTCTTTTATAAGACTTTCTATTTCTTTTGTTATTTTTTCATTTTCTTTTAAAAATTTTTTTGCTGTCTCCTTTCCCTGGCCTAATTTTTTGTCTTTAAAAGTAAACCAACTTCCTGATTTTTTAATCAAATTTAATTTAGTGCCCAAATCTAGAATTTCACCTTCTTTAGAAATTCCTTCATTGTAAATAATATCAAACTCCGCTGTCTTAAATGGAGGTGCTACTTTATTTTTTACAACCTTTACTCTTACCCGATTTCCAATCACTTGTTCACCTTGTTTTATCTGAGCTATTTTTCTAATATCAAGTCTGACTGAAGCATAAAATTTTAAAGCCAAACCTCCAGGTTGAGTTTCTGGATTGCCGAACATTACCCCTATTTTCATTCTAATTTGATTGATAAAAACAACAGTGGTTTTTGATCTTGACATAATTCCAGAAAGCTTTCTTAAAGCTTGAGACATAAGCCTGGCCTGAAGACCTACATGAGCATCACCCATTTCCCCTTCTATTTCTGCTTTTGGAACCAAAGCAGCAACAGAGTCAACAATTATAAGATCAATTGCATTTGATCTTACCAAAGTCTCAACAATCTCTAAAGCTTGCTCTCCTGTATCAGGTTGGGAAATTAAAAGATCTGCAATATTTACACCTATTTTTTTGGCATATTCAGGATCCAGAGCATGTTCAGCATCAATATAAGCACAAATTCCTCCTCTTTTTTGAGAAGAGGCAACCATATGAAGCGCTAAGGTAGTTTTCCCAGAAGACTCTGGACCAAAAATCTCTATCACTCTTCCTTTTGGTATTCCTCCTACTCCTAAAGCTAAATCTAAAGATAAAGATCCTGTAGGGATAACTTCGACTTGGGTTTGTCTTGCTTCTCCTAATTTCATTATCGATCCCTTTCCAAATTGCTTTTCAATCTGGGCTAAAGCAAGTTCAATAGCTTTTTGTCTTTCTTTTAAATTATCCTCTGCCATAAAACCTCCTAAAATTCTTGATTATTTATATCTTCTTTAAAATTATCTTCATTTTCTTCATCAAAGTTTTCAAATTCGGAATCTTTTTCAATTAAAACCTCTCTTGGTTTTGCACCATCAGGGGGACCAATCACGCCTCTTTCTTCAAGTAAATCCATCAATCTTGCTGCTCTTGCATATCCAATTCTTAATCTTCTTTGAAGAAGTGAAGTAGAAGCTTTTCCCGCTTTAACTACAATATCATAGGCCTCTTCATATAATTCGTCATCAGCGTCTTCTGAGAATTTAAGTCCAGAAGAAATAGTCAATTTTGATGGAGCAGTGACATCTTCCTCATATTCTGGCTCTCTTTGATTTTTAACAAAATCTGTAACTTTCTTCACCTCCTCATCAGAAACATAAGTTCCTTGAATTCTTCTTGGTTTTGTTCCATCTCCGGGAAGGAATAACATATCTCCTTTTCCAAGTAATTTCTCTGCACCAGCCATATCTATTATTGTCCTTGAATCAATTTGAGATGCAACCATAAAAGCAATCCTAGTTGCAATATTAGCTTTTATCAAGCCAGTAACCACATTAACCGAAGGCCTTTGAGTCGCTATCACCAAATGAATTCCTGTTGCCCGAGCCATTTGAGCTATTCTTACAATCAATCCTTCTGCCTCTCTTGCTGCATGAGCCATTACATCTGCTAGCTCATCAATTATAATCACTATTCGAGGAAGAATTTGAGTTGGATCTTTTACTTTCCTATTATAAACAGAGATATTCCTTGCTCCTATTTCTGCAAATAGTCTATATCTCTTTTCCATTTCTAAATTTGCCCATCTTAGAGCATTAAGTGTTTTATCGGTATCAACAATCACTGGAGTTAAAAGATGAGGAATTCCATTATAACCGGTTAATTCTACTCTTTTAGGATCAACTAAAATAAATCTTAAATCTTTTGGAGAATTCTGATAAAGAAAAGATAGAATAAGGGCATTAATACAAACACTTTTTCCAGAGCCAGTAGCTCCTGCAATTAAAAGATGGGGCATGGTAGCTAAATTTGCTACAACAGGCGTACCTGAAACGTCTTTACCTAAAGCGAGAACTAATTTTGATCTAGAACTTAATTGAGCAAATTGAGGGGAAGATAAAATTTCCTTTATTCTTACTAATTCTACTCCTTTATTAGGCACCTCAATTCCTACCAAAGATTTTCCTGGAATTGGAGCTTCAATCCTTAAAGGATGAGCTGCCAAAGCTAGAGCTAGATCATTTGCTAAAGAAGTAATCCTTGTTAATTTAATACCTTCGGCAGGACGCAGAGTATATTGAGTAACTGTAGGACCAACATTTATCTCTCCCATCTCTACTTCTATACCAAAATTTGCTAGAGTTCTTTTAATAATTTCTGAATTTGCTTTCAAGTTTCCTGCATCTAATTTTGTTGTTTCATCTTCTAAAAGATCTAATGAAGGATATTTCCATTCTTTGTCTAATTCGATTTTCCCTTCCTCTTCTTCAGAAATTTTCTGGGTAATTTTCTTTGGTTTTAAAGGAAGAGGTCTAGATTTAAGTGTTTCTTTAGAACTTTTAAGGGTTTTAACAGCAATAGAGGGAACTTCTATCTTTCTTTCTTTTTTAATTTCTTTTTCTTCTTCTTTTCTTTTTTCTAATAAGCTCTTGAAAGTTTTAAAAGAAGTGTTGAAGGTTATCAATAGAGAAATTAAGCTTAATCCAAAAAATAAAATTAAAGAAAGCCAAAACCCTATTAGAAATTTAAAGGTCTCGCCAAAAAATATTCCTACTAAGCCCCCTGCTTTCTCTCCGCCTATTAACTCTATGAAACTAGAGAAAGAAAAAAAGAATAAAATCAAGCCAATAAGATTAAAACTTTTGATCTCAAATTTAAAAAAGGCTGCCCCTAATCCAATAAAAGCAAAAGAAATTAAATAGGCTACTACCGATCCAAAACCTTCTTTTAATCCTATTCCCAGATAATTTCCCCAATTACCAGCCATTTTTAAAAGAGAAAACAAAAAGAAAAGCCCTAAAATAATCAAGGTTATCCCTATTGTTTCTTTTAAAGTTTCAGAAGAAAGAGCAATTTCGAAATGTTGTCTTTTCTTTGTGACTCGTGTCTTTTTCTTATTTGTTTTTTTAGACTTTTTTTGCTTTTTTCTTCCCATTTTCAAAAATTATAATATCATAGAAAAAATCAAATTTCAAATTAAAATCAGTACCAATTGGTACTGATATCTCTTGTTATTTTAAATTTAGAAATTTATACCTCGATCACCACAGGTAAAATAAGAGGTCTTCTTTCAGTTCTTTTATATAAAAATTCTCCTATTTCGTCTCTTAAAGCATTTTTTATAAAAGCCCAATTTTTTGGTGCTTTTCCCCTTTTTAATATCTTTTTCACCTCCTCTCTGGTTTCTTCTATTAATTTAGGAACTTCTTTCATATAAACAAAACCTCGGGAAATAATATCAGGTGATGTAATTAATCTTCCGGTTTTTTTATCTACTGTAGCTATTATCACAAAAATCCCTTCTTTCGCCATAGCTTGCCTATCTCTTAAAACAATATGCCCCACATCTCCAACTCCTAATCCATCAACTAAAACAATTCCAGAAGGAACCCTTTTCCTTAAAACTCTAGCACTCGTTTTATCTAATTCTAAAACCTGACCATTTTCTATTACAAATATATTTTTTGGATCAAATCCTGCTTTAATAGCTAATTCTTTATGAGCTACTAAATGATGATATTCTCCATGAATTGGGACAAAATATTTTGGTTCGACCAATTTTATCATCTTCTCTAAATCTTTTTGACATCCATGCCCAGATACATGAACTTGCATTATTTTTGAATATTCAACTTTTGCACCTTGGCGAAGTAAATCATCAATAGTTCTATAGATTGCCGCTTCATTTCCTGGAATTGGAGAAGAAGATAAAATTACTGTATCTCCTTTTTTGATCTTAACATGAGGATGAGCACCTGAAGCCATCTTTACTAAAGCTGACATAGGTTCTCCTTGAGATCCTGTGGAAATTATAACTATTTTTTCATCGGGAAAATGTTTTACATCTCGAATATCAATAATCTGTCCTTTTGGTACTTTTAAATACCCTAATTTCTTCGCTATCTCAAAATTTATTATCATCGACCTACCAGAAATAGCTACCTTCCTATTAAACTTTGCTGCTATATCTAAAACTTGCTGGATCCTAGAAATTAAAGAGGCAAAAGATGCTATTATAATTCTGCCTCGGGTGGTAGAAAAAATTTTAGAAAAGGTTTCGCCTATAACTCGCTCTGATAAAGTTTCTCCTGGTTCCTCAGCATTTGTACTATCTGAAAGAAGAAGTAAAACTTTTCCTTTCAATGCTAAGAGTTTTTTCTCATCTAATTTTTCCTCATAAACAGGGGTGGGATCAAATTTAAAATCACCGGTATGGACAACAATCCCAACCGGAGTTTTAATTATAAGTCCTACTCCATCGGGAATAGAATGGGTAACATGGAAAAATTCTATATCAAAATTGCCAAATTTTAGCTTGTCATTAACAGAGAAAATCCGAATATCTTTTTTACAAGTTAATCTAAACTCTGAAAGATGTTTTTCTATCATTCCTGCTGTAAGGCGAGTAGCAAAAATAGGAGCAGGAATCCTTGGCAATAAATAAGGAATTCCTCCGATATGATCTTCATGACCATGGGTGATAATTATGGCTCTAATTTTCTCTTTCCTTTCTTCTAGATAGGAAACATCAGGAATTACATAATCAATTCCTAACATTTCTTCCTCAGGAAACATAAATCCCATATCTATCACAACAATATCATCTTCGTACTCTAAAACCATTAAATTTTTCCCAATTTCTCCTAATCCACCTAAAGGAATAACTCTTAATCTTTTTGGTTGAATAGGGATTTTTTTCTTTAATTTTTTCTTTATTTTTTTCATTTAAAGAACATAAAAAGCTCCCTCCAAAAAAGATTTTGGAGGAATTAATTTCCCTTATTTATTTTATCAACCAGAAACTTTCAGATATTAGTTCGTTTTCGGTCGTATTATTAGTAAATCCTACTGCTTTGATTGCATCAAGATAGGGTAAAATCTTTTCCTTTATCCCTAAAACCTCTTTTGCTTGTTCTTTTGGTGTGGGAAGTTTTCCTAATTTTCCTAGATAAATAAATCCTCCTAAAACAGATTCAAGAGTTGAATAAAATCCTTTCAGATGAAGAAAACCAAAAGCAGTTCCTTCTTCTGGCAATTCTTTTCTAATTTCATCATAGATAGGATTATCAACTAAAGTTTCTTCTTGTTTTCTCATCAATTTCTTTAAAGCATTGGAATCGGGTGATAAAGAAAGGATTAATTTATCCTTGGAAGTTCCAATATTCAACTTAAATTTTATTCCAACGACTTTAAATCGTTCGATTGTAGAACCAAGCGTTTCTGTTGAAAGAATTAAACCTTCTTCTGTTTCTTCTTCTTCAAATTTCGAAAGTTTTTTAATTTTTTCTAAAAGATTTTTTACTTCTGTTTTTGAGGGTAAATCTAAAATTAGATTAAAATTGAAAGTCTCAGAAGGTAAAGCTACCAGAGCAAAAGATCCATTAATTTTTCTTAATAGATCTATTTCAAGATCAATGCCATATTGTTTTTTAAGTGTTTCTTTTAATTGAAGCAAAGAAAGAGCAAACATCTTGTTCTCTTCCTCTACTCGAGCTAGGAAATCCAATAGAGAATTACCTAAATCTTTACTTTCATAATAGAGAGCAACAATCTTTGGTAAACTGGTTATTAACACTTTCTTAAATTCTTCAATTTTTTCAAAAGATTTGTCTTTTTCTTTTAATTTTACTGGATCTGCCCAAGAAATTGCTTTTATTTTCACCCCTTTTTCCTTTCCTTCTATGCCAAACCCGATAGCTTCTATATCCTTTTCAGTAAAAGCAAGAGCTTCAGGAGATAAAGTTTCGGTAAGCACTTTCTTGATATTATAATAAACATAAATTTTATCATCATAATCACTTAACTCCTTTTTAAGTTCTAGAAAGCTTTTCACCGAAGAAATTGATTGGAAATTCTTTGCAAGTTTGTTGTCGATTAATTTAGTGATACCCTCCTCAGAAGAAATAACAACAAAATTACCAAATTTTACTAACGAAAGTTCTTTTCCTTTTAAATATTTAAATCCTTTATATCGCTGTTCAGAAAAACTTGTTTGTTTTCCTAAAATATCTACTAAAGCAGCTATTTGATCTGGCTTATTTAAAGAAACACTAATAACCAAATTCTTCTCTATCATTGCAACTATAATTTTTTCTTTAATATAATTCTTTAAAGTGGCTAATTCTATTCCATAAGGTTTATAAATGCTTTTCTTAAGAAAAGAATCAGCAGTTGGAATTTTGGAAATAACCTTATTTAAATTCTCTAAAGCATCTAAATTAAGTTCCGAATAAATTATCGTATCTTTTGGTAAAACTTTTTTAATATCAAATGGCCTCTGGAAGATCTTAAAGTAGCAAAAAATTCCAATCCCAGCTAAAATTATCAAAAGAGAAAGAGAAATAAGAAGTGGTTTAAGGATTTTCTTTTTAGGTTTTTGCTCTTTAAGAGGTTCTTTTTTTATTTCTTCGACCTTTTCTTTAGGCTGTTCGGCTGAAGGTTGGGAAATTGTTGCTTTACAAAAAGGACAAACTGTTGTAGTTTCTTCAATTTCCTTTCCACAATTTGGACATTTCATATTTACCTCCTTAAATTGTTCGAATCTCTGGTAAAACCAGGATTCGAAAATTTACGTGAAAATTTTTCTGTTTTTTTAGCCCTTTTTAAAGATAAAGTTATTCGACCAAAAGGATCTATCCCTATTACTTTAACAGGTATAATATCTCCTACTTTCACCACATCTTCTACTCTCTTAACTCTTTGATCAGATAATTCAGAAATATGAACAAGGCCTTCTTGATAAGGTAAAACTTCTACAAATGCCCCAAAATCAGAAATTCTAGTGACTCGTCCTTTATAAATTTTACCTACTTCTACTTCTGCAGTTACTTCTTTGATCATTTTTAAAGCTTTCTCTAAAGAAGCTTCATCATGAGAACAAACATTTATTGTTCCATCTTCTTCTATATCTATCTCTACATCAGTTTCTGAAATAATTTTGTTAATAGTTCTTCCTCCTGGACCAATTAAATCTCTTATCTTTTCTGGTTTGATCTTAATAGTTCCTATTCTCGGTGCAAAAGGAGATAATTTCTTACGAGGAGCAGGAATACATTCTTTTATCTTAGAAAGAATATAATCTCTTGCCTCTTTTGCTTTCTTGAAAATCTCTGAGATTAACTTTACTTCTAAAGCAGGAATCTTTATATCAAGTTGAAGAGCTGTAATTCCTCTTTCCGTCCCAGCAATTTTAAAATCCATATCTCCTGCCCCATCTTCAATTCCTTGAATATCAGTCAAAATAATTTCATCAACCAATCCCATTGCTATTCCTGCTACAGGTCTTTTAATAGGAACCCCTGCATCCATTAAAGCTAAAGTCGAAGCACAAACTGAGGCCATCGATGTTGAACCATTTGATGATAAAACTTCAGAAACTAATCTAATTGTATAAGGGAAAACATCTTTCTCTGGAATCACTGGATTTAAAGCCTTTTCTGCTAAAGCACCGTGACCAATTTCTCGTCGAGAAGGTGCTCTTAAAGGTTTTACATCTCCTGTCGAAAAGGGAGGAAAATTATAATGATGCATAAACCTTTTGGTAGTCTCCTCTTCCATTGTATCAATAAGTTGGGCTCTTCCAGTAGAACCTAAAGTTGTAGCAGTTAAAACTTGAGTTTCCCCTCTATTGAATAAACCAGAACCATGAACTCGAGGAAGTAAACCAACTTCACAAGAAATCGGTCTTATCTCATCAAATCTTCTACCATCTGGTCTTTTCCCACTTTTAATAATCTTTCTAATTTCCTTTTTAACCACCAAATCAAAAATATCTCTTAATTTTAATTGATCCTCTTCTTCAGGAAATTCCTCTTTTAATTCTTCAGTTAATTGCTCGAATAAATTCTCTATTGCTTCCGCTCTTTCTGATTTAGATTGAAAAATTGCTTCCTCTAGTTTATTTCCTAAAATTTCTTTTATCCTTTCAGCTAATTCAGGGTCTTGGAACTCCTCTTCATTTATTTCCTGTTTAGAAATAGAAAATTCTTTTATTATTTCTTTTTGAAAATTTATAAGTGGTAAAGTTCCCTTTAATCCAAAATTTATAGCTTCTATCATATCTTTCTCTGAAATTTCTTTAGCTCCTGCCTCTATCATTACAATCCCTTTCTCAGAACCCACTAAAAGAAGTTCTAAGTCACTTTCAGAAAGCTCTGAATTTAAAGGATTTAAAATAAATCGATTATCTTTTCTTCCAACTCTAACTGCTCCAATCGGACCTTTCCAGGGAATTGGAGATAAAAGTAAAGCGCAGGAAGTGGCTATAATTGAAATAAAATCTGGATCGTTCTCCAGATCAGCTGAAAGTACAGTTACAATAACCTGCACATCATAGAAATAATTTTTTGGAAAAAGAGGCCTTATTGATCTATCAATTGCTCTTGCTGTCAAAACAGCTTCATCAGTTGGTTTTCCTTCTCTTTTTATAAACCGAGAACCAAGAATCTTCCCTGAGGCATACATCCTTTCTTCATAATCAACTACCAAAGGAAGAAAATTTACTCCTTCTCTTATTTCTTCAGCAATAGTCACTGTAGATAAAACCATAGTTCCACCAATTCTTGCAGTTACAGCACTATCTGCTTGATTGGCAAATTTCCCAACCCCAATTTCTAATTCTTTTCCATTTAAATTAGTTTTAAAAGTCCGTTCAATATGTTCTTCCATTTATTTCCTAAGTTTAAGCTCCTTGATTAATTTTTGATATCGCTCTGGATGTTTT
>Ga0190363_1000658_pt1 | contig 20512 bp, 25 predicted proteins | sample 48721867_MG_FD_161272 | JGI IMG/M metagenome (GOLD analysis project Ga0190363, IMG submission 161272) | Hydrothermal vent microbial mat bacterial communities from Southern Trench, Guaymas Basin, Mexico - 4872-18-6-7_MG | ecosystem: Environmental > Aquatic > Marine > Hydrothermal vents >... | reverse complement strand
TTCCTTCAACAATAAGGTCTTTACGTATGATCCTTACTCTGTCGCCGATTTTAACATTACATTTTTCTAGAAACTTTCTTAGCTCTCCTTTATAGCCGTAGAGAGGGTCCTCTATCAAAACTAAGTATCACCTATTAGAAACTTTAGGTAAGATGTTTTATAAAATGAGCTTAGAAGAAACAATAGGTAACAGTAATAAAATAAGCAAGTATTATGTTTGCTCTACCTTCTACCATAGCCTCTCTGTAAGGCCATTTGTTGCTGAGCAAGTCTTCTAACATATTCTCTTCTATTCCTAAGCCTTGGAGCTAAATTCTTCCTAGGCTTAGCTGGAATTTTAGGCGTCTGGCTTCTAACCTTTCCAGCTTTAGTTATTGAACCATGAGATGGCATATGTTATCACCTAATTTTTCCGGTAAGGTGTTTTCTACACCAACCCTTATTAAGCTTATCGCTTACCTTGAAGCTAATATTTTAATTAGTGTAGCTTAAATAATTATATGTAGCAATTCAATATAGGAATCTGAATATGTGATGATAGGAGGTGGTTAGAATCAAAGCATACCTTGTAGACCACACTATAGGTGTTTTCGCGTTTGACGATAAAGGTAATGTCCTAGCCTACGAGGTAGCTAAAGGAGACTTAGAGAAAGTTGTTGAACATGTTTTTAAAATTGAAAGAGGTGAACCTTCAGAACTCCATGAAAAAGTTTTAGACAAACTATCGAAAATAGAAGGTATAGACAAAGTAGTAATTGAAGATGAAAGACTGGCTAAAATAGTTACTTCTAAAGGATTAGACGTTGAAATAGAACCAGGAAATGCTATTGCCAGAACATTTAGGGAAAATGTAGTAGACTATGCTGTAAAATATGGATTTGCAATATCTCATGAAGAATACTATTCTAAAATGCATGAAATATCGATGATTCTTACAAGGAGAAAAGTTAGAAAGGCTGTTGAAAAAAGAGACCTACTTGCCGCACAAGGTGTTAGAGCAATAGACGATATTGATAGAACAGTTAACCTGTTCGTAGCAAGACTTAGAGAATGGTATTCACTACACTTCCCAGAACTAGACGATCTTATAAAAGAACATGAAGACTATGCTAGGTTAGTTTACGAACTAGGTTTAAGAGAAAACTTTACCAAAGAAAACCTCGTTAAACTAGGCTTTAGTGAGGGTAAAGCTAACAGAATAGCTGAAGCCGCTAAGAAGAGTATGGGCGCAGATATTACAGATTTCGACATTAAAACAATGCAAACTTTAGCAGATATAATATTGAAACTTTACCGTTTAAGAGCGGACATAGCTCAGTACATAGGTGATGTTATGAGAGAAGTAGCTCCAAACGTAACAGCACTTGTAGGTCCACTTCTCGGGGCTAGATTAATATCTTTAGCCGGAGGCTTAGAGGAACTAGCAAGACTACCTGCAAGCACTATACAGGTATTAGGTGCTGAAAAAGCACTTTTCAGAGCATTAAGAACAGGAGGTAGACCGCCAAAACATGGAGTAATATTCCAGTTCCCTGAAATACATAGATCTCCCAGATGGCAAAGAGGTAAAATAGCAAGAGCTCTAGCAGGTAAGCTAGCTATTGCTGCACGTGTTGACGCTTTTACAGGACAGTATATAGGCGACCAGCTTAAGGAAACATTGAAGAAGAGAATAGAAGAAGTAAAGAAGCTCTATCCTAAACCGCCGAGACGTAGAGAGGAAGTAAGGCCTAGACCGCGTAAAAGAGAAAGGCCTAGAAGGAGAAGAAGAAAATAGAAAACGGTTTGGGTGAATAATATGAGCCAGCCGGTAAATGTTAAGCCTCATGAGAAATTTGAAGGAGTATTTATTGTTGAGCTTGAAGACGGATCGTTAAAAATAACAACTAAAAACCTAACTCCAGGAAGGAGAGTTTATGGTGAACGGCTATTTAGGATAGGTGGCGTTGAATATAGAGAATGGAATCCATATCGTAGTAAGCTTGGGGCAGCCATTTTAAAGGGAATATCCCATGTACCATTGAGAAATGGAGTTAAAGTACTATACCTTGGTGTAGCTACAGGAACAACGGCAAGTCACGTCTCAGACATTATTGGTTTAGAAGGTAAACTCTACGGCGTAGAGTTCGCCTATAGGGTTATGAGAGAATTTGTAACATTAGCTGAGATAAGAAAGAATCTATACCCAATATTAGCAGATGCAAGACTACCACATACATACAGAAATGTGGTTGAAGAAGTTAATGTAATATATTCTGATGTAGCACAACCTGAACAAGCAAAACTAGTTGCAGATAATGCGGACTACTTCCTTAAAGAAGGAGGACATCTACTATTAGCTATTAAAGCTAGAAGCATAGATGTTACAGCAGAACCTTCAGAAGTTTACAGAAGAGAAATAGATACTTTGAAGAATAGAGGATTCAAAATAATAGATGTAGTCCATTTAGAACCTTATGATAAAGATCACGCAATGGTGTTAGCTGTATTTAAACCTAAGAGCTAAACTGCACCTACGTTTCCGCATAAATTTTTAAATCTCTAAAACTACACTTCAAAAGTTTTGGGAACAGTAAAAACGCCCTACCCTTAAGAGGAAGGACATTACAATGCTTATAACAAGAAACCATGGGCTAGTCGAAGAAGTAATAGATACTCTTCGAAGCAGAGGTTTTAAAGTAGGTTATGTAGAATACCCCACCTATGAAAGAAGATCATTAGATATTGTAGCTAGAAGAAGTAATGAAAAATACATTATGAAAGTTTCTTTCGAAATAGACTGCGTTAGCTCTAAAGAATTAGCAGAACTAGCAGCATTATCCAAAATATTCGATGCAGCAGGAATAGTGGTTAGTAAGAAAACTAGGAAAAAAGAACTAAAAGACTACGTTGTTTACGAACGTTACAACGTACCTGCAATGACACCTGAAACACTAAGAGAACTTGTAGATAGTGGAGAAGTCTATGTTTACGCTGGTAGAGGAGGATACTATGTTAGAATAAATGGTAAGAAACTTAGGAAGAAAAGAGAAGAAAAGGAAATGTCACTAGGTGACTTAGCTCAACTACTTGGCGTTTCAAGAAAAGCTGTTTACGAGTATGAAAGAAAAAGAATGAATTTAAGCTTCTCTACAGCTTTAAGGCTAATAGAGATTTTCGGAGAAGATATACTACTACCCGTTAACATTAGGGGCCGTGATATAAGAGAAAGAGGAGAACTTATAGAACTTCAGAAGCTAAAGACAAAGTTTAAAGAAATAGTTTCTCAACTTAAAAAACTAGGTTTCCTAACAGCAGTTACTGAGAGAACACCTATAGACATAGCAGCTAGAAGAAACGATAAAGGAAAACTTGCTATAACACTTAAAGAAACAGGAAGATCTCAGAGAGACCTCGAAGCAAAACTTGAAGCTGCTGAAATAGTTTCAAGAACATTAGACATAAGATCGCTTATAATAGAGGATTTAAAGAACCTAGTAAGATATATATCAGAATTTTATGGGTAAAGGTTAATCTTGAAAATATATGTAACGGGAAGACCGGGTGTAGGTAAAACAACAGTTGTTTTTAAAGCTATAGATATTTTGAGAAAACATGGTTTAAAAATTGGAGGAATTTTCTGCCCGGAAGTAAGAGGCAGTAGCGGTTATAGAATAGGTTTCAAAATAGTAAATTTACTAGACCATTCTGAAGGATGGTTAGCAAGAAAGAACGTTCAGCTCGGAGGTCCCAGAATCGGAAAATATGTTGTCATAGTTAATGATGCTATTATAGTAGGTGTTAAAGCTCTTAAAGATGCAAGAGAAAAAGCTGACGTAATAATAATAGATGAAGTAGGCCCTATGGAGCTTAGAGTCAGCGAGTTACGTAGAGAGATAGTGAGCTCATTAAAATCTAATAAACATATAATAGCTGTAGTACACTATAGGTTAAGGGATTTTGAGATAATGAACATACTTAGGGGCTATCTTAAATATGAAGTAACGTTAACTAATAGAGCTATGTTGCCTAAGATTATAGCTGACAAAATATTACTTGAAACTAAAAGATGAAAATGGGATACTAAGGAATGGAAAAAATACCAACTCAAATAGTCATAGAAGGTTTAGCTAAGATAGTGGTTCCTGATTTTTCAAAGTATAGGAGAGAAAATGGTGTTTATGAACCTACATGGGCACCGGTGTTTTATAATCCGCTAATGAAACTAAACAGGGATTTGTCTGTAGCCGTTATTGAAGCCTATTCTCTGAGAAGAAAAGCATTGAAGATAGCAGATATTTTAGCAGGTACTGGTGTTAGAGGTATACGTTTTGCACTTGAAGTAAACAATATTGATAAAGTACATATAAATGACAAAAATCCATTAGCTTACGAGTTTATGGTTAAAAATATAGAGTTAAATAATGTAGCAAGCAAGGTTGAAGCAGAGAATTTAGATGCAAACTTAATGCTGAGATATCACAGGTTTGTAGGAGAACTTTTTGATTACATAGATATTGATCCTTTCGGCTCACCTATAGAATTCATAGATTCAGCTTTAGCTACAGTAAGAATCAATGGAATGTTAGGAATAACAGCAACAGACACCGCAGTTTTAGAAGGCAAACATCCAAGCGCATGTATTAGAAAGTATTTTTCGAAACCTGTTAAAACTTACTTTTCTAAGGAACTAGCTATAAGAATATTGTTAGCATCAATAGTGCTAAGAGCTGCATCCCAGGAAATGGGGGTTAATGTTAAGTTAGGTTATTATAACAAGTACTATGTTCGCGTATATGTTACTGTATCTAAAGGGGCTAAAAGAGCCGATGAGTCCTTAAAAAATCTTGGCTACGTTATTTTTGATAGAGAGAAAGAAACATTTTTTACAGCTCACGATCTAGCAAAACTTTACAGCTTCACTGATGGAAAACGATATGTCATTAGCGGCCCTATATGGTTAGGTAAGTTAGGTGAAAAGGAATTCATAGAAGATGTATATAAAATCATTATAAAAAAGAGCCACTTAAAGTATAAGGAAATAACGAGACTTATTCTAATGTTAAAAGACGAACTAGATTATCCACCCTTATATTATAATGTAGATTTGCTAGGGAAAAAGCTAAAGATATCTATTCCCTCAATGAATGACCTTTTTGAATGTCTTAGAAAGCAAGGTTATAATGCTATAAGAGTACATTGCGATCCAAAGGGATTTAAGACAGATGCTCCTTTAGAAGCAATTATAGAATGCTTTAAAAGGCTTTCACATTAGCCTCCTTTCGATTTTTTAGAAAGTACTCCCTGAATAATCCATTCCGTTAGTTTAACACATGTTGATGGATTTATGTAGCTGCCTTCAGAACACTTACTGTATAGCGGACAGGTAAAGCATGGTATATCTATTACTCCATTAAGTTTTATTCTCTCTGTAACTTCTTTTACTTTCTTAATATAAAGTCTATAAGTTCTCTTACCATTATGTGTTACAGGTTCCCTCTCGATAAGTCCTCTTTTTAATAGCTTTAACGCTATCCTGGATCCTTCTCTACTATCTATACCAAGCCTATGCCAGAGCTCGCTTTGAAGTATACCTTTCTTTCCTGCTTTTCTTATTAGGTTGAAGGCTTTTTGCTCTAAGGGTGACAGTGGTGTTGTAGACATGGTAGTAATACCTCCCTGCTGTTTAACATGCTTGCTTCAGCTTTATCCGCTTCCCTGCTCTATTACTGTTTTCTAGTATAATTTTGGAAGTAGTAAGTATTTAGTTTTGCTAGAAAACTAAGTAGATGTAGAAAAATGTGGCTTAAACTTAAATTCTTACTTCAAAATCTAGAGCATCTATTAATTCTTTATACCTATTTCTAACAGTTACCTCGGTTATACCGGCTGCATCAGCTACTTCTCTTTGTGTTCTTTTCTCATCCATTAAAACACTAGCTATATAGATCGCGGCAGCAGCTAAACCTATAGGTCCTTTACCACTAGTTATGCCTCTTTCTCTAGCTAGGGAAAGTATTTCAGCGGCTTTTGTTTGCACGTAAGCTGGCAAATTTAGCATGTTTAAAAGCTTAGGTACATAGTTTACAGGGTTTGATGGTGGAGGTTTCCTTCTTAGTAGTGTTATTAGTTTTCGATATTGTTGAGCAACTCTTTTTCTAGGAACGTTAATAGTTTTAGCTATTTCATCTAATGTTCGTGAAATCCTTAATTTTCTACATGCTAAATATATTGCTGCTGCAATATAGTCATCATATATTTTGCCTCTAATCATCCTAGCTTTAATAGCTTTTCTTAAGATTATTGCTGCGGTTTCATTTACTGTAGCTGGTAGTTGAAAGGTTGATGTTAAATGGTTTAGTCTTGAAAGAATTTCTATAAGTTTTTTTTCTTCAGCACTGGCTGCTCTCATTCGTTTCTGACATATTATAAGTCTTTTTACTCTGATTTTTTCTTTGAAAGATAATCGTCTACCTTGATAATCTCTGTTACTTGAATCTATAGTCGTTGTTAATCCTTTATCATGTATTGAAAATGTTCCTGGGGGACCTGTTCTTTTTCTCCTTAAAAGTTGTTCATGAGAGAAAGCTCTCCACTCAGGTCTCTTATCTATCATTTTATCTTCTACTACAACACCACATTCAGCACAAACTATTTCGCCTCGTTCAGGAAAGTATATTAGGTTTGAAGAACCACAGACAGGGCATCTATATATCGTATTTCTCACCTTCTCTTCCTAGTTTTTCTTCTAGGCCTATAATAAAGTGGAGAAGAAATACGATGCACTGTTAAGCCTTTACTCAGTTTAACAACAGCATAAGGTTCCTTTACGGATCCTATAATGTCGATAATCTTGCCAATAATCTTCATATACTTTGTCAGAACAGGTGATTCTAAAGGAGGTATTTCTCTGCTTCTTAACTGAACAATGAGATATCCTGTTTTAGTAGTATGTAGCGGTAGTCCTAGATACCTCATAAATAAACTACCTTGCTAAATCTATAGCTGTATCAGTAATACTTGGGTAATACCGAAATTAAAATCTTTGCCCTAATAATACCCTATCTATATTTTAAATATTCTATTAAATATGCTAAACGGTATTATCTATGATTATTTAATTGGATGTTAAAATTGGAGTAGAAATTCTGCTATTTCTACTGCCTTTTCCTCATTCTAATTTCTTTAATCTTAGAAGCTAATTCCTTTAACAATTCAATTTTTCTCTTCGACTTTAAAACTACGATTCTTGTTTTCTCTTGCCACCAATTTGAAGGATAACTTTTTTCCTCAACACTGATAAGTATTCCCAATTCTTTTGCAGCTTCAATTAGCTCTTTAGGTTTAGGTGATTTCACAGAATCTTTTAGCGATATTTTTCTACCTTCACTCCTGCTTTTTGTTGAATCTATGTTAGATGGCCAAACTACTATGTATTTTCCTTTATATTTTCTTGACAATGTACCCACGGATTACCTTTACTTTATTAGTACGGCATTAAGGACTCCATCTTGGCCCGGTCTTGATGTTACTCTAGCTTTACCTAGTTCCGTTTCGATAATAGTGCCTTTTACAATAATGTTTCTTCTAGCATATTCTCTATTAGCTGGTGTTTCAAGGACCCTAATTATTCTTACCTTTTTTGCTTCACCGGTTTCAGGATCTACGACATTAACATAGTGCACGTACTTAAGTTTAACTTTACGGTTTCCTCCGAACCCCCGTTCGATTACACGGACTTCTTTCTCGCTAAGTTTAGTTTCAGTGAAAGGACCTCCTAACTCATACTTTCTTTTCTTTCTCCATGGTCTCTTTTTTCCGCCTGAAGATTTTTTAAAATCGTTTCCTTGATAGTAGCTCATCGCTGATCCCTACGCTTTCTCTATTACGGTGGTTTACTATCAAATAGTGAGAAATATAAATTTTTACTTTTTAAATATCTTGCAAGATATAGTATACATAGTGTTGAGGGATTGATTATTAATGTTTAAGAATATAGCTTCGTCAAAGTTTTTCGCTGTGATGAATGTCCTTTTGAAGCCTGTTTACAAAGTTTACGAGAAATGGCTATGGCTTCAAATAAGGAATGGACCTATACCTAAACATGTAGCTATAATACCTGATGGAAATAGGAGATGGGCGAAAAGCTTAGGTCTGGATCCTAAAGTAGGTCACCTATATGGTTATGAAAGAATGAAGGAAGTTGTTGGTTGGTGTTTAGATTTAGGTATAAAGACATTAACAGTATATGCCTTATCGATAGATAATTTAAGAAAGAGATCTAAAGATGAAATAGAGCATTTATTTAACCTAATATCTGAAGGTCTTAAGGAGCTTTTAAAATCTGATATCATAGTTAAGAAAAAGGTTAAAGTCAAAGTTATTGGCAGAAAAGAAATTCTCCCAAATCATGTTAGAGAAATAGTTAAGGAAATTGAAAGGAAAACTAAAAATTTCAATAAAAGACATTTATATATCGCTATAGGTTACGGCGGCAGAGAGGAAATAGTTGATGCTGTAAAATCTCTTGTAAAAGATGTAATTGAAGGTAAAATTAAACCTAGTGAAATAGATGAAGAAACACTGTCAAAATACATGTATACTAGTGATCTGCCAAATCCTGAACCTGACTTAATAATTAGGACCTCAGGCGAAGAAAGATTGAGCGGATTTTTACTATGGCAATCAGCGTACTCTGAACTATACTTCTGCGATGTACATTGGCCGTCCTTTAGAAGAATAGATTTCTGGAGAGCAATACGTTCATATCAGAGACGTGAAAGAAGGTTTGGAGCCTAGCTTTTCTCCTTAACCTTCATAGCTGCTCTTAACCTTTTAAGTCTCGCTCTAATTTTAAGCCTTGCTAGTGCTCTTTTTCTTAAAATATCTTCTTTAACGCTCTTCTCTATTAATGTAAACAGTCCTGTAAGAAAACCTATAACACCTATTGTAACACCTAACCATAAGAAAAGACCGGAAGATAAAACTGGGTTAATTATTTCACTTGGACTTGTATAGGCTACTTGCTCCAAAATACCAGCTGTAATGTTTAGTATTTTGAAAAGTAAAACTGTAAACACGAAACCTACAGCTTCATGCCATATTTTAATATCTCTTCTAATGACTTTAACTATAGCTTTTCCTCCAAGTAGAAGTGTTATCGAAATTATTATAAACGGTGTTATGACGTATATTGCCTGGCTCCAAGCTAAAACACCCTTACTTAAATCAACCATTAGTAGCGTATATGTTGTCCCTAAAACTATGGAAAATACTGCTAAAATTGTTGAAACGAATATCACTGGCGAAGACTCCCACCATTCTGCAATTTTCCTATCTAATGAGAAACCACGATATATCATAGTGAAACCTATTATTGCTAGTGCTGCTAAAACTACTTTATCTATTAAACCTATAGCTGCAAATATTGATGCTACAAGTATTATAAGCCCAGGTACTCCGAGAAATATGCGTGAAAACCTTGGCTCCTCTACTATTTTTCTTAAATACCTACCTATCAGAATATATGTTTCTTCAACACCACGCGATTGCTCAACAATAACTCTTTTAACAGATTCTATGGGTGTTAATGAGCTCACTATAGGTATTATAAGTTCATCATCTGCCCCATCACTTACTATTATAGCTGAACTAGCACCAGTTTTTTCTAAAACTTCTTTTGTTTCCTCTTTTATCTTAATACCCGCTTTTAAATCATCCGTAGGATCTCCCGTTATTATAGCTACTTCAACATTGTATCCTTCATCCTTAAGTCTTTTAGCTGCATTTAAAGCCGCAAATACAGCATTTGCATCCGCATCTTCAGGTCTTCTTAAAGCATATTCCGTAGCTACCTTAAGAACATTATTAAACCCTATTATTGGAGTTCTAATGTTAAGTACTCTAATATCCGCATCTCTATCAACACATAGCACTACAATTTTCTTCTTCCTTTCCTTAAAGCTCATAATTTTAATTCCTTACCTAAGCTATAATGTACTTTTCCCGTCGTTTAACATTTTGTATTTGAAAACTTATCTAATTTTTTACTTTTCCCGCAGTAATGCTTTTACATTATCTATTCAGCCTTATCGTTTTCTTCTACTTCACCTAGTAGTATTCTTAGTTCGTCTAATCCTAGCCTTCTTCTGCTGCTTACTTTTCTCTCTATGTCACGACGCTTCCTTTCCAGTATTTGCTTAATTTCTGCTTTTCTCTTCATTTCATTTAGTTCATTGTATTTTTCTCTTAATTCGCTTAGTTTCTTCACGTTATTTACCAGGTTTTCATTTATTTTATTTAACATACTTCTTATTTCATCTATTTCCTTATTTAGCCTGCTGATTTCGTCGCCTATAATCTTAGCTTCTTGTGAAAGAAGCTCTATTTCAGATCTCACTTTACTTAGCTTTCCATAAAGTTGTTCAAGGTTTTCTTTTATGGTTTTTATCTCTATTTTCTCTTTAATGAGTTTAGCTCTAAGCTCTGTTAGGATGTTTTTAAGTTCTTTAGCTTTAACTGCTTGACCCAATACTTCTTCAAGCTTAGCTATTTGCTCTATAAGTTCTTTTTCCTGTTTAAGTGTTAGAATTGATGTTTGCTGCTTCCATTCCAACTGCTGTATCTTTTTTCTTAATTCAGCTACCGGTATTTTTAGTGCTTTCGAGTACTTTTGCAGTTCCTTCTTAACGTTGTTTAGCTCAGCTATTGCTGCTTTAAGTTTTTTATATGCTTCATCCCTTCTCTCTTTAATTTCTCTAACTTGGCTCAAGATGTTTTTCTTCTCGTTCCTCAGCAGTTTTATTTTCTCTATTAACTGCTTATGTTCTGATATAAGCTCTCTTCTTTTTACAATAAGCTCTCCTAGTTTTGTTCTTAAAATGTTGCGCTTTACTTTTAACTTTTTAATAGCTGTTTTTGCTTCTTCTATTTCGCTAAGCGTTTTCTTAATTTCTGCTTCTATACTAGAGATATCCATTAGGTTTACACCGCCTATTCGAGAAATATTCTCGCATCAACCACTTTTGCTCCTTTACCTTTCTCATAGACCATTATTGGGTTTAAATCTAACTCTTTTATAGCCTTTATTTTTTCAAGCATTCTAGAAACATTAAACAATATTTCAACTACTGCCTCTACGTCCCTGGGTCCTCCTGTCCTATATCCTTCAAGTATAGGATATGCCTTTGTCTCCCTAATCATTTGATATGCGTCATCCCTAGTTATAGGCACTATTCGGAAAGAAACATCTCTTAAGACTTCTACAAAAATTCCCCCTAAACCAAACATTACTGCATGACCAAAAAACGGGTCTTTAATAGCCCCTACAATTACCTCTGTCCCTTGAGGCACCATTTCCTGTACAAGAAACCCCTCTATACGTGCTTTAGGTTTTCTCTTCTTAACATTCTCCATTATTTCTAGAAAGTTTTCTTTTACCCCTTCAGGATCCTTTATGTTTAACTTTACTCCGCCAATATCGCTCTTATGTACTATGTCTGGTGAAACTATTTTTAAAACAACAGGATAACCTATTTCATCAGCTACTTTAACAGCTTCTTCAATAGTCTTTACTAAAACAGATTTAGCAACAGGTATGTTAAAAAGCTCGCAAAGTCTTTTAGCTTCATGTTCCAATAGAAACTTCCGGTTTTGCTTCCTTACTGTTTCAATAATCCTTAACGCTTCTTTCATTCCAGAACTCCGTTTTGAAATCTTTAGGAACTGTACTTATAAAGGTTGGTTAAAGGGGAAGATAAAGATTTAGGTAACTCCTATAGCCTTCCTGAAGGTTCTTCTGTTAAAAAGTCTTCACCGCCAGCTAACACCCTCTGTACTTCAGCGTATAGATTATCTAAGCCTATGTTAAGCTTTGACGATATAAGTATTGGTTTAAGCACTAACTGCGTTTCTGTCATAGTTTCTGCAAGTCTCTTAGCAAGGTCTTTTATTACAAAGCTAACGGGCTCGCTATCAATAGCATTAATTAACTCGACAGGGTCTTCAAACCATTGAAGAATTTTCTCTATTTCTGCTTCCGTTAAAAGATCTACCTTAGAAAGCACATTTATCTGGGGCTTATTAAATCTAAGCATAACGGATGCTGAGAGCAGGAGAGCAGATACAAAAGCTGCTGGTTGGAGCGCGAAAAACGAATCTATCAAGTATAATGAAACAGATTTATGTTCACCTATTATAGCAGATAAAACTAAAGGTCCTGAACTTCTAAATGCGAAAAGCTCAAGCTGGCCTGGAGTATCTATTATTACATAGTTTGTTCTTTCACCCCATATTTCTTTACGTAGAATATCAATGTAATTTATAAGCATATCAACTGAAGCTATTAAGGCAGCATTTGGTCCTAAATTATTTTCAACCATAACCTCTCTTGTGTTTACAAGGTCTCTTACATCGAAATCCGGGTTATAAGGTAGCCACTCAGTGGCAGGGTCAAGGTTTACTTTAGAAACGCTTAACTGCTGGTCTTCAAGCCAATCAGCAAGTGTAGCTGTTAAAACAGATTTCCCTGAACCTGCGGTACCTAAAATTGTTATAAAATACATTGCTTAAACCCTTTAAAATAAGGATAGCCAGGATCTATATTTTGGCTTAAATACTCCCTTAATATTAATCTTTGCTTTACAATATTTGCATCTATTATCTTCTGTTAAATTCCATTTTAAAATTTCAAATCCATATCTTTGAATAACGATTTTACCGCAACTTGGACAATACGTTGACTCTAATGGATGACCCGGGGCATTACCTACGTAAACATATTGTAAGCCTTCCTCCTTAGCTATCTTAGCTGCTTTTTCTAACGTTTCTATAGGTGTTGAAGGTAGGTTTGTTAGCATGTATGATGGGAAGAATCTTATCAGGTGGAATGGTGTTTCCGGGCCTAAATTCTCAACAACCCATTTGGCTAACTTTTTAACGTACTCCATTTTATCGCCATACTTTGGAACTATTAGATCTGTTATTTCTATGAAAATACCTTTTCTCTTCATTTCCAATAACGTGTCAAAAACAGGGCTAATATCGCCCACAGCCATAAACTTTCTATGAAACCATGGATCACCTGAGGCTTTAAAGTCAACAGTTGCTGCATCAAGATAGGGTGCTATTTCATCTATTGCTTCTACGGTCATATAGCCATTGGTTACGAAAGTGTTGAACAGTCCTCGTTTCTTAGCTAATTTAGCTGTATCGTATGCGAATTCGAAGAAAACCGTTGGTTCATTGTAAGTATAACTTATCCCATTTGCACCGTAGCTTAAAGTATATTTAACTACTTCTTCTGGTGTAGTAGATTTACCCATAACTTCTTTTTCCTGGCTTAAAACCCAATTACAGCAGAAAACGCATCTAAAATTACATCCAACAGTACTAATGGACATAACTTCTGAGCCCGGATGGAAGTGGAAAAGCGGCTTTTTCTCTATAGGGTCTATGTTCATTGATGTGAGTTTACCGTAAACTATTGAGTAAAGTTTACCTTCAATGTTTTTTCTTGTGTAACACACTCCAAGCATTCCATTAGGTATTACACATTTCCTATAGCATAGATAGCAAAGTACCTTCTTATTTTCTAAAGGCTTCCATAGCATTGCTTCTCTAAACTTAGTTTTTAACATTATTTTTAACCCGCCTGTGGATACCTTCCTAAATCTAGGTTTACATGTTAATGTATTTAAACTAATATTGTCTTGTAAAAGATTTAAAAATTAATACTAGGAATTAACAAAATGGTGAAGATATTGGTAATAATAGTGGGTGGCCCTTCATCAAACAATGTAGACGTTAAGTTGGCTAAAATACTTGGTATTAAACATGTTAAGCTTATTTATAAAGAATTCCCGGATGGAGAATCATACATTAGATATCCTAGACCTGAGGACGTTAAAGATGAAGATATAGTTATAGTGCAATCACTTTACAAGCCTCAAGGTAAACATATTTTCGAACTTCTTTTAGCAATAGATGCAGCCAAAGACTTTGAAGCTAAAAAAGTGATTTCCGTGGTTCCATATTTAGCGTATTCTAGACAAGATAAAAGATTTCTTGAAGGAGAACCAATTAGTGTTAAGACTTTACTTAAAACGATAAAAAATGCTGGTACAGACTATTTCATAACAGTAGACATACATAAAGAATATAGTTTAAAACATTTTGGAGAAGGAGCATACAACGTAACTGCAATGGGAGAATTAGCTGAACATATAAAAGAAAACGTTAAACCAGCCAACCCCATAGTCCTCGCCCCAGATAAAGGAGCTCTAGTTCATGCTAGGAAGGTTGCTGAGATTTTGGGAAACGTAGATTATGATTATTTAGAGAAGAAAAGAGATCTAATTACAGGTGAAATAGAAGTTAGACCTAAAGAATTAACTGTTAAAAATAGGGATGTAATAATAGTTGATGATATAATAAGCACTGGAGGTACAGTAGCCTTAGCGGCTACATCTGTAAGAAAGCAGGGCGCTAGAAAAGTTATTGTTGGATGCACTCACGCACTACTTGTAGGCAATGCTAGAGAAAAACTTAGTAAAGCTAAAATAGATTACATCGTAGCTACAGATACTGTACCATCAGAATACTCTAAGGTTACAGTAGCACCAGCAATAGCTGAAGTTTTAAAGCAAATCTTAAAGATTTAGGTTTCAAAACTATGACAGTAAACATGTACTTTCTTCTCTCAGGAGAACATGAAACATTACCTAAAGCTGAGCTAAGAGCTATTTTAGAAGCAGAAAGAATAAGCTATAATGTAATTAAAGACTTAGATCAGCTTATACTTTTAAGTGCTACATGTAAGGTAGAAGATTCTTTAAAAATAGTGAACAGAGCGGCTATGGTTAAGGAAGCAGGTATACTGCTTAAATACTATGAAATAGAGGATATAGGGAAAATAAGAGACACTATTAGAGATATTGACTGGAATTTTTTAAGAAAAAGAAGCTTTGCTGTTAGAGCTAGAAGAGTTAAAGAATATTTTCCAAGCGTTAAAAGCGACTTCTTGGAGAAGGAAATAGGTGCCGCAATTATATCCCAAGAACCTCAAGCTAAAGTTAACCTTACAAGACCAGACTTTATAATTAGAGCTATTTTAACAGAAAATTACGTGGTTTATGGTGTTAAAACTGTAGAGTTAAACACAAAGCAGTTTTTAGAAAGAAAACCAAGAAGCAGACCTTTCTTCCACCCAGGGGTTTTAAGCCCCAAAATTTCAAGGCTTTTCGTAAACCTTTCAAGACCCAAGAAGGGAGATTTATTTTTAGATCCGTTTTGCGGTGTTGGCGGATTTATTATTGAAGCTCATCTTTTAGGGCTTAAATGTTTATGTTCAGAGCTACGCTGGGATCTTGTTCAAGGGGCTAAGCGAAATTTCGACTTTTACAAGTTTAATATTTTAGGTGTAGTTCAAGCAGATGCTATGAAAATGCCATGGATGAAAGTAGATGCTATATCAACGGATCCGCCTTATGGGCGTTCAACATCAACATTAGGGAGAAATATTAAAGACATTATTGAAGGTTTCCTTTGCGAAGCAGCAGATATCATAAAGAGAAACAGATATGTGGTTTTTGCTCTTCCACACACAATAAACCCTTATGAGGTTGTCCCTAAAGATAGTTTTATTCTTGTTGAAAAACATAGTATGAGAGTGCATAAGAGCCTTACAAGAATAATTATAGTGTTAAAAAGGAGATAGGTTTGAAACTTAAAATAACGTTTCTAGGAACTTCAGCAGCTGTACCTACAATTAAGCGCAGTTTACCAGCTATAGCGTTTCAATGGAAAGGTAAAATAATGTTATTCGACGCTGGTGAAGGCGTTCAAAGACAAATGCTAAAATCTGGACTTAGTATTTTAAGGGTAAAACAGGTATTTATAACGCATTCCCATGGGGACCATGTTCTAGGAGTTTTCGGTTTATTACATACCATGGCTATGCTGGGTAGGGAAAGTTTATTGGAAATATATGCTCCAAGAGATGTAATCGAGCTTATAACCTCAGTGATCAAGTATACGGGCCGTGATCCAGCATTTAAAGTCATACTTAAACAGGTACATGAAGGAATAATTTTTGAAGGAGAAGACTATCTTGTTAAAGCTTTCAAAGTAGATCATGGAACCTTAGAAGCCTATGGATACGTTTTCGAGGAAACGAAAGCTTTAGGCAAATTTGATGTTAAAAAAGCTGAGAAATTAGGCATACCAAAAGGGCCTCTATGGAAAATGCTTCAAGAAGGTAAAGACATTGTTCTAGAAAATGGAAGAATAATAAGATGGCGGGAAGTAGTAGTACCACCTAAACATAAGGTGAAAGTAGTATACACAGGAGATACTAAGCCTTTAGAAAAAACAATAGAATACTCTAAAGACGCTACTGTTCTCATACATGATTCAACATTTGACCATACACTATCTAAGGAAGCACATGAGCAAGGACACTCTACATCGCTTGATGCAGCATTAATAGCTAAAAAAGCTAATGTGAAATCTCTTTTCCTAACCCATATAAGTGCACGCTACGAATCAGAGAAACCCTTGCTTGAAAAAGCGGTGGAGATTTTTAAGAACACATATGTTGCACAAGACTTTATGAGCGTATGGGTTTTTTAATCCTTAGGCATTTCTATTTCCCATAATGGTTTTCCACGAGCGGTTTTTGGAGCCAACCAGTCTATGAGTTTTTCAACATCAACGTCTTCTATTATGAAGGTTATTGGTCCTAAAGGTGATTCACCGTATGCTTCGGTAAAAGATAGTCTACCTCGAAATGCTGCTTGTTTGTTCAAGTAAAATATTAACGAATGTTCGTGAACACTTTTCTTAAAGACTGATCTAGCAGCATCTAATATTCTTTCAGCTCTTAAAAGCCTATGTAGCTTTGTAAGGCTTTTCAATGAATAAGCTTTAGCAATAATAACCTTACTTTTACCTCTAACCTCGATTTCTACGTGTTCAGGAATGAAAACATTCAATATTGCTTGTTTCACTTTGTTTTCATCCTCTGTAGGTCTGACTTCAGCTTCAACCTTAACTATGACCATATTTTACACCTAGCAATGTTTGCTAAGTATCTCCTTTAATACTTTTTTCGCCATCTCTCTTAATTCTTCAATTGTTCCTTCATTAACAATCATGTAGTCTGCTAATGCAATAACGTTTCCTAAGCCAAAACTTAACTCTACGATATCTCTTTCTACAAACTCATTCCAGCTTTTAGAATCTCCAGGCCTTTTTCTCTTTAAAATCCTCTTAAACCTCACCTGAGGGGATGCATGAACAGCTATAACCACCGTTTTTCCTAAATCCCTTTTATAACGTTCTAATTCTTTTAAACTTCTAACACCATCAACTATGACAACATTGCTCCTTATTTTCCCTATTTTCTCTACGCATCTTTTTGCTATAACATCTTCACCCTCTTTATCTCTTAAATCCTTAGCAACCATGTTTAAGTTTTGAGGGGTTAAAGGTAAGCCTCTTTTCACAGTTTCTTCCCTAACAATATCGCCCATAACAATTACTGGAAAACCCATTTTCTTAGCTTCTTCAACAACAATCCCTTTACCTGAGGCAGGCATGCCGACAACGCATATTACAAGCATTTTTATACTTACCTCGCACATTAGATAGTTTGAAAATGCGTTTAAAAGTATTAGCTCTTAGGTGAGCTAATTGAGTGAAAGAGTGAGGTCTTTTATTTCAGTAGACGTTGAAGACCCTCTAATACTTGACAGGATAGAGAGAATTAAAGAAACACTGCTTTCAACAGGAGTATATATGAAACCTGTTGAAAAAGAAAACATACACTTAACACTTAAATTTCTAGGTGAAATACCGGTAGCATTAATTGATGAAATATATAGAGTACTGCTTAGTGTTAAAGCTAAACCTTTTGAAATGGAAATTAAAGGCTTGGGAGCATTTCCCAGAACATCAAACCCTAGAGTCATATGGGTAGGTGTAATTAAAGGTGCGGAGGAACTTAAAAACATACATAAGCAGATAGAGTTGGGTCTTAGAAAACTAGGTATAAGACCAGATACTAGAGGTTTTGAACCACACATAACCATAGCCAGAGTAAAAAGTGGAAGAAACAAAAGTAAATTGGTTAAAATACTTAACCAGCTAGCTGATGTGGAAATAGGCGTAATGGAAGTCACAAGTATTAGGCTTAAGCAAAGTATTTTAACATTTAAAGGCCCCATATATAAAACGCTTAGGGAAGTAAAACTTGAATAAAGTTGAAGAAGAAGTTTTAAGGAAAATTAAGCCTAAGCCTTACGAAGTAGAAAAAATAGAAAGAATATTTTCCTATGTTAAAGAAAAACTTGAAAATAAGATTAAAGAATACAGTATTGAAGCTTACGTTGAGCTTGAAGGCTCTACAGCTAAGGATACTTGGCTTTCCGGAGAATGGGATCTAGACATATTTGTATTGTATCCTAAACATCTAGGTAAACTATGGGTTAAAAATGAAGGTTTTAAGATAATTTTTGAAGCACTAAAAGATATGCCCCATGAAATAGCCTATGCCGAACATCCTTACATAAGACTTAACGTTGAGAACGTAGAAGTCGATGTCGTTCCTGCTTTAAAACATGATTATGCATGGGAGGCAGAAACTGTAGTAGATAGAACACCATTCCATACAGCATATATTAGGTCTAAACTTAGCGAAGAAGAAAAGGACCAGGTAAGGCTTCTTAAAAGATTTTTAAAAGGTATAGGGGTTTATGGTGCTGAAATAAAGGTCTCAGGGTTTTCAGGCTATTTAACAGAACTCTTAATAGTGCAATATAAGACTTTTAGAAACACATTAGCCCATGTAGCTAAAGACTGGAGAATAGGGTTTGTGATAGATGTTGAAAATCATTATTCAAGTATAAGGGAGGTTAAAGAGAAGTTTAAAGAACATCCACTAATAGTTATCGACCCTGTAGATCCTAATAGAAATGTTGCTGCCGCTGTTTCCGAAAAGTCTCTTTCAACATTTATTGCAGCTTCGAAATATTATCTAAAGATGCCTTCTTTAAACTTCTTTTACCCGCAGATAGGGGAAGTAACTATTAAAGATGTTATGAAAGAAATTTCTTCAAGAGATACAGATATTCTATGCTTAACCTTACCTATACCTAAAAAACCTTCAGATGTAATTTGGGGTCTGCTTAGGAGAAACCTTATTAACACTGTAAATGTGCTTAAAAAATTTGACTTTAAAATAGTAGACTATGACGTATGGTGTGATGAAGAAAAACAAGCTGTTTTCGTTATTGAACTTGAGAAAGCAGTGCTTGGCAGCACTGTAAAGTCTATAGGCCCACCTGTATTTCTTGAGCCGGATGCTACGTATTTTCTAAAGAAGTATTTAGAATCAAAGGAGACAATAGCTGGTCCATGGATTGAAAAATCACGTTGGGTTGTTCTTAAAAAGCGAAAATACAGAGAAGCTAAAGAACTTCTACTCAATAGATTAATATCTCAGTGTTTAAGTAGTGTTCTAAAAGAATATATTGAAGAACATGGATTCGAAATATATGTTAACAATGAAATCAGGAAGTATATTGAAAAGTTAGGTTCAAAAGATTTCATCGTCTTCCTAACTAAATTCCTGAGGAAAAAACCTTTATGGCTAAAGTAAGCATTTACTCTGAAACTATTAAGAAAGTACTTTGTTATCCAGATTATTCTGAAAGATGTTATTTTGAAAGGTTAAAGGAACTTGAAGAACTAAGCGTTAACTACGTTCTTCTTGAGGGTAAGAAGCTTGTTTACGGCATAATACCTGTTTTGGGTAAAGGCTATGCTAGCATAGCTTTGAAAGCTATTACATCTAATGGTAAAGTAGTAACTCTTAAAATTAGAAGAACAGACTCCAGAAGAAAGTCTATGGAAAATGAAGCTATATGCTTAGCCATAGCTAACACTGTTGATGTAGGCCCTCGCCTACTAGGTTTTACAGACAATATTTTAATGTACACTTTTATAGATGGTAGGCCCTTAAGTGAATGGTTTAGTGAAAATATCGAACCAAGTGTATTAAAGAACACTGTGAGGGATGTTTTAAAACAATGCTTCAGACTAGATAGAGCACCATTAGACCATGGGGAACTAAGTAGACCGCATAAACACATAATCGTAGACTATGAAAATAAGCCTTACATAGTAGATTTCGAATCAGCAAGTTGCACTAGAAGGCCGGCAAACCTTTCCTCAATTGTAAGCTTTTTCTTCATAAGAAAAAACCCTATATCGAAAACCCTAAAAGATGTTTTAAAATATGATGTTGATAGTATTCTTAAAAGTGTGAAAGAATATAAAAGAAACATTTCAAGAGAAACATTTCTAACAGTGCTGCGTACATTAAATCTATTGTAAAATTAAATGTGGAAGGGCTGGTGGGGCCGCGGGGATTTGAACCCCGGACCACGGGCGTTCCGGGGCCGTCTACGGGGAAACGCTCCCCAGGCCCGCATCCTTCCAGGCTAGACGACGGCCCCGTTTCTTCTGCCTAGAT
>Ga0190363_1000656_pt1 | contig 20561 bp, 20 predicted proteins | sample 48721867_MG_FD_161272 | JGI IMG/M metagenome (GOLD analysis project Ga0190363, IMG submission 161272) | Hydrothermal vent microbial mat bacterial communities from Southern Trench, Guaymas Basin, Mexico - 4872-18-6-7_MG | ecosystem: Environmental > Aquatic > Marine > Hydrothermal vents >... | reverse complement strand
CAGCAATATCCGCAAGAATGTCGTATTCATGGTAAATATTGTGGCCTGCATGTCTTCTTCCAACATTAACATAGATTGGGTTAGGCGCACAAAAACCTGAAGGTGTTTTTATGGAGAAAATAGCACTAGCAACTCCAGCTGAATAAACAAGTTCAGCAACTCCAATCAAATCTGAAATTTTTTCCCTAATATGTGAAACCCTTTCAGTTCCATTATATTCTGCAACTAAGGCTGCAGACCCCATAATAATATCTGAAACTGCAGGTTTACATCCTGTGTAACTATGTCTATGGTTAAAAGCAAACTGTAAAGCTAAGGGGCCGCCAAATTCTCTTTCTCCACACATAAATACTCTTTCCCATGGAACAAAAACATCATCAAAAACTACAAAACCATCTGATACACCTATATGGGCTATGGGTGCATCCCATTGTTTTCTTGGTCTAACTGAAGCTTGATGATTGATGATTTTTACTCCATCCCAATCTCCTGGAACAGCAAAAGCAACAGCATAATCCTCCTCACCTTCAACCAAAACTCTTGTTGGAATTGCTATTATTTCATCTGCTTGAGGTGCAATAGTATTATGGATTTTTGCTCCTCTAACAATAATTCCATCCTTTCTTTTTTCAACAACACGTAGATAAACATCTGGGTCTGCTTGTTCATGAGGTCTTTTACTTCTATCCCCTTTTGGGTCTGTTTGAGCAGCACTACCAACCAAATCATTTTCTTGGAAATACTTTAACCATTCAACAAAGTTTTTATGGTAATGGGTTCCATGTTTTTGGTCGATTTCATAGGTTATTCTATACAATGCATTGATAGTATCTTGGCCCATACATCTTTGAATACATCCAGCAACCCTATGACATCCAACCCTAATCATCATTTGTTTCTTTAAAAGGTCCTCCGGAGTTAGCACAATATGGTTAAATCTGTTGATTTTTTTACCTGTTAAATGGGATGTTGCTGTAAAAAGTTTTTCGTATCTTGGGTCGTTTGCAAGGTCAAAAGTTACTCCCAACACATTAATACTTGGTTGGAAGCGGGGGTCATCTCTTCGAACTTTTTCACCCCCCATCCAAACATTAGGCTTCATCTTTTTTAATCCTTCAATAAATTCTTCTCTTGTCCTCATGTTTCAACACCTTTTTAGATGTCTCCAATATTTAATGTAAAGATGGTAAACCTTAATAGTCTTTCTAACATTTTTTTGAGTTTGCTAAAAATTCCAAAAAAAATTTAAGCTTAAAGAGTTTAAAGTATTGTTTACATATTTGCTTTGTTTAACGGTGGTGTAATTTAATGCCAACATCCCATCAGTATTTTAATCCAAAAATGGAAACAATACCTAGAGATGAACTACGAATACTTCAAGAAAAAAGAATTCAATTTCAAATAATGCATGCATACGCAAATTCAACACTAATAAGAAAAAGATTTGAGAAGGCAAAAATCCATCCATCCGACATAAAAACAATAGAAGATTTTCAAAGAAAAGTTCCACCCATGGAGAAGGATACTGTAAGAGATGAAAGAGAAAAAACTGAAGACCCTTATGGTGGAGTTTTAGGTGTACCTCCAACAACAAGTTTGGTTGTGGGTAGAAGCACAGGTACAACTGGAATTCCAACCTTTATTCCTTTCACTTCAGAAGATATTAGTCGAATTGCCGAACAATGGGCTAGAGCTTTATACATGGTTGGGCTTAGAAGAGGTGACCGGTATGCTCTTAAAGCCTTGTTTTTCCATATGTGGCCTAAACCTCATGAAAAAGGTGCTGAATTGTTAGGTTTACAAACTCTTGAACTTGAAATAATTGATGTTGAGCTTAACCTAAACATGTTAAAATATTTTAAGCCTAAAGCTTTTTGGACTGGAACAACCCCCTTTATTGCCATAACAAACATTCTAAAAAGTAAGGGTTTAAAACCTAAAGAATTTATTCCTTCACTTGAAGTTGTCTTAGAAGGAGGAGATTATCTTGTTTCTTCAGCCTACAAAGAGCTTAAAGATTTTTGGGACCCTGTTCCCATCCATGAAATGTGGGGTGCTGGAGACCCACCTTATGTTGCTGTAAACTGTAAACCTGGAGGTTTATCCCATCTTTGGGAAGACTATAATTTTATTGAGTTTTTAGACCCTGATACAAAAGAGGTTGTTGGACTTGGAGAGGTAGGTGAAAAAACGGTAACACCATTATGGGTTTTAGCTCAACCCTACATTCGATGGATGACCGAAGATATGGAAAAACCTGAATGGGATAAATGTGAGTGTGGAAGAACTCATGTTAGGGTTCTTTACCTTAGTAGAAGAGGACATACCCTATACGTTAAAAAGAAAAAGAAGTAAATAAGGGGGGTGAAAATTTATGGGTGGAGAAGAAGTAGTTAAAATTTATTCTAGGGAAATTGAGGAGGTTGTTTATAGTTTTCCAGAGCTTAGATTTATGCCTTACCAAATAGTAAGAAAAAAACCTTTTCCACAGGACAAAATTATTCTAAGATTTTCATACAACCCGAAATTAACTAAAGACCCTGAGGAACTAAAAAAACGTTTAGAAACAGCCTTAAAAGAAAAGTTTGATGTGGATGTTGAAGCAAAAATCATTAAGCCAGAAGAAGTTGCTGCAATGCCACATAAACTTGTTAAGGTTGTTGATGAATAATTAAACAAAAATTAAACATTTATTAACTTCCATAGGAATGTTTATAAACATACATATATTAGCCATGTAAAACATTGTTTTATGGAGGTTTGTCGAATGTTCAGTAAAGAAGAGCTTGACAACATAAGAAAAAAAGAGGAAGAATGGTTAAAGATTTGTGAGGGATGGAAGGAAAGAAAGGAGATGTTTAAAACCTATTCCGGCTTCCCTATAAAAAGACTTTATACTCCACTAGATGTTAAAGACATCAACTATTTGGAGGATGTTGGTTTTCCCGGAATGCCTCCATATACTCGTGGAATCTATCCAACTATGTATAGGGGTCGTTTTTGGACTATTAGGGAAGTCTGTGGTTATGGAACACCTGAAGATACAAATCAAAGATTAAAATATTTAATTGAACATGGTGAAACTGGTTTAAACATTGTTTTTGATTATCCAACTCATAATGGTTATGATTCTGACAATCCTGATTTTGAGGATGAGGTTGGATATGGAGGTGTTCCTGTAGACACTCTACTGGATATGGAAACAATCTTGGATGGTATTCCCATAGAAAGAATGAGTACTTCCCTTATTAACAGTCCATTTGTAGCCCAATCCATCTTTTCCATGTATTTGGCTGTTGCTGAAAAACGTGGATTAGATTTTAGAAATCTTTATGGAACAAATCAAAACGATTTTCTTATGTGGGCTGTTTTCTGCTCATCCTCAAACGTTATACCTCCAAGACCTCTTCATAAGCTTACAGTTGATGTGGTTGAATATTGTACTAACCATGTGCCTAAATGGCATCCTATAAGTTTTGCAGGTTATAATTACCGTGAAACAGGTATAAATGCTGTTCAAGAATTAGGACTTGTTTTTGCAAATGCAATAGCCTGTATAGAAGAAATGTTAGAAAGAGGTTATAAGGTAGACCAATTTGCACCCAGACTTTCATTCTTCCTTTCTGCTCATAATGATTTTTTTGAGGAAATAGCCAAATATAGAGCTGCAAGAAGAATCTGGTACAAAATAATGAAAGAAAGATTTAAAGCAGAAAATCCAGCATCCTATACTTTCCGGTTTCATGTTCAAACTGCAGGTTCAACCTTAACAGCTCAACAACCCCTTAACAACATTGTCCGTACAGCCTACCAAGCTTTAGCTGCAGTTTTAGGTGGGGCTCAATCTTTACATACAAATTCTTACGATGAAGCAATATGTTTACCAACAGCCCAAGCAGTTTTGGTTGCTTTAAGAACTCAACATATTCTACAAGAAGAAACCAATGTTACAAGTACTGTTGACCCGTTAGGTGGTTCCTACTACATAGAATACTTAACTAAGGAAATTGAGAAAAGAGTTTTTGAGTATTTGGAAACAATAGATGCGATGGGTGGTTTAATTTCAGCTGTTGAGAAAGGCTGGGTTCATAGTGAAGTTTCAAAAGCAATGATTGAACGTCAAAAAGCTGTGGAGAAGGGAGAACTAAAAATTGTTGGGGTTAACTGTTATCAAACTGAGGAAGAAATACCTGTTGAAGTTTTTAGACCTAATCCTATGGCTGCTGAAGCTCAAAAAGAAAAATTAAGAAAAATTAAGATGGAAAGAAACAACGAAAAAGTTAAAGAAACTTTAGATGAGCTTCGTAAAGCTTGTGAAAAAAATGAAAATGTTGTGTATCCAACTTTTAAGGCTGTGAAGGCTTATGCAACAATCCAAGAAATTTCAACAGTTTTTAGAGAAGTTTATGGAATATGGACTCGTCCCTTAATCTTTTAAAATTTTTTTCTGGAGGTTTTAAGGTTTGACTTCCGAAAGAAAATTAAGAGTTTTACTAGCTAAACCAGGTTTAGATGGACATTGGAGAGGTGTAACTGTTGTAAGTAAAGCTTTAATGGAGGCTGGTATGGAGGTAATCTATGTTGGAAATCAAACTCCAGAACAAATTGCTGAAGTTGCTGTTCAAGAAGATGTGGATGTTGTTGGTTTAAGTATACTTTCAGGCCCTCATTTAAAACTAATACCTAAAGTGGTTAAACTTTTGAAGGAAAAAAGCGCAGAGGATGTTCTTGTTTTGGTTGGAGGTGTAATTCCTAAAGAAGATATTCCAAAATTGAAAAAGGCTGGAGTTCATGAGTTTTTTGGTCCAGGAACATCAACAAAAAAAATTGTTGAATATATCCAAGAAAACGTTAAGAAAACATAAACCTTAAAGAATTTTTACGATTTTTTCCACGATCTCTATAAAAGCTTTTGCTGCTGGTGAATCCTTATATTTAACTAGGAAAGGTTCACCTTTATCAGATTCTTCACAAATTCTTGGGTCAAGAGGAATTTTTCCAAGGAAGGGTAAGTTTAAATCTTCAGCTATTTTTTCTCCTCCTTTTGCACCTAAAACATCAACCTTTTTCCCACAATAGGGACATACAAATCCACTCATGTTTTCAATTACACCCAACACTCTAACATTCAATTCTCTAGAAAAAGTTACAGCTTTTTTAACAACAAGCTGAGAAACTTCAGATGGGATTGTTACAATAATTACTCCATCAACGTTGGGTATAAGTTGCATAACTGTTAAAGCTTCATCACCAGTTCCTGGTGGAAGGTCTACAAGTAAAAATTTTAGGTTTCCCCAAACAACATCAGCTAAAAATTGTCTTATAGCTGTAGATTTTAAAGGTCCACGCCAAATTACCGGAGTTTCATCTGTTGGAAGCAAAAAATCCATGGATACAACTTTTATTCCTAAAGGTCCAACAACTGGAATAACACCTTGAGGACCAACATTTAAATGTTGACCTCTAACACCCAACATTTTTGGTATACTTGGCCCTGTAATATCTGCATCTAAGATTCCAACCTGGCTAGGTTGACCTTTTAAGGCTAAAGCAAAAGCTAAATTTACGGTAACAGTACTTTTTCCAACACCACCTTTACCACTAAGAATAACAATTTTATGTTGTATTTTTTCCATCCAAGCTTTAATCCTGTTTTCTTGTGCTTTAATTTCAGCTAATCTTTCTTGGTTAACCCTCATTTTTACAGCCTTCTCTTATTTAGGTTGAATTATTTTTGTTGGTTTATATTTTTTGTGCAAATGCACACATAGTTTTCCGTGGAGTTTTTATAGTCTGTTAATTTCACAATCTTTATGGTGAATTAAGCTGTCAATTGAAACAAGAAAAATCCAAAAAACATCTGATGGAACATGTTTAGTTTCCCTACCAAAAAACTGGGTAAAACGATTTAACCTTAAAAAAGGCTCCTTAATTTATGTTAGGGAGCGTGCTGATGGATGTTTAGTTTTAGACCCACAATTTGCTGTTGAAGTTACACCTGAAACAACAATAAAAATTTCTAAAAGACTTGAAGATGACATTTTAAGTAGTTATCTTTTAGGTTATGAGGTTGTAACCATAGAAGCATCCAAACTTACAGCTGAACATAAGGAAAGAGTTAGATATGCTGTTAACCGTCTAGTTGGAGTTGAAATCATCGAGGAAGATGAGAAAAAGGTTGTTCTTCAATGTTTACTTAAACCTACAGCTTTTCCACCTGAAAAAATTCTTAGACGTGAATATGTACTTTCAGCTAGCATGTTTAAGGAGGTTTTTGAATCTTTTTTAAACAATGACCTTCAACTTGCAAAAAGTTTACTTGAAAAAGATGAGGAAATAGACCGACTTTATTTTTTGCTTGTTAGATTACTTAGAAGCTTAATTCTTAATCCTAGATTGAGTGAAAAATTGAACATATCCCTTATAGATTGTTTAGATTATAGGCTTATAGCTAGTTTAATTGAAAATATAGCTGATAGGTCTGTAGAATTAGCTAATTACATAGTTGAAGCAAATAGTTATAAGCTTCAACCAAAAATTGTTGAGCAAGCAAAAAAAGTTAAGGAAAACATCCAAACAACCTATGAAGAAATAATTAAAGCAATTTTTTCTAAGGACCCAAAAATTCTTTCAGAAGCAATAGATAAAAGAAGGGAAGCTGAAGAGAACATAAAAAGGCTTGAAGAAGATTTAGGTAAAGAAAAAAATCTTGATTCACGTTTAACCTACAATTTTCTATCCTTTATCCATAGAGTTATGGACCATCTAAAAGATATGATCGACTTAGTAACAACTATCCGGTAAAAAATTTTGGAGATTTAAAGTTTTCCTTGTTTACTCATAAACCTTTTCTTCCTCCAAATGGAAACCAACAGTATCCAGCTCAATGTTTCTTCTTCTTTCCAAATATTCTGGATTTAAAATTTCCTTGTAAATTTCATGTTGAATGATTGCCCTCATAATTTCGTTTGTTCCAGTCCAAATCAAGGAAAGTCTTAAATCTCTAAAAAGTCTTTCAATAGGGTAAACTGTTGTATAACCTATTCCACCCAAAATTTGCATTGCATGGTTTACTGTTTCCCATGCAGCCTCCGTTGCAAAAGCTTTAGATTCAGCAACAACTCTACGTAACCTTCCAAGGTTTACACCCTCATCAGCCATTCGAGCAGCAGTATAAACAAGACCTCTTGCAGCATCAATCTTCATGATACTATCTGAAACCTTAAAGCTAACACCCTGAAAATCTTTAATTTTTCTACCAAAAGCTTTTCTTAAACTACTATATTTTACTGCTACTTCCAATGCACCTATGGCTGTTCCAATAGCACCAGCAGCAGAAGTTATTCTTTCCGGGACCATCATCCTATTAAAAACATCATAACCACCATTTTCTTTACCCAGCAAATTCTCCTCCGGAACCTTAACATCCTTAAAAACTATCCTAGCTGTTCCTCCGCCCCTTGTTCCTAAAAGCCCATAAACAGTTGCAACTTTAACTCCAAAATCTCTTTCAACAATAAAGGTACTTACCCCAGTTTGAGGTGGAACAGCTTTAGGATTTGTTTTAGCATAAACAATGAAAAAATCTGCTCCTTCACCACCCACAACAAACCTTTTTTCACCATTTAAAACATAATGGTTTCCTTCTTTTTTTGCAACAAGTTTCATCGCACCAAAAACATCAGACCCACCAGAAGGGTCAGTTATAGCTTCAGCACTATAAAGTTCCCCTTTTAACATAGGCTCCAAATATTTTCTTTTTTGTTCAGATGTTCCAAAAAGATTTAAGGCTTCACCAACAATACTTGGCATTGAATATTGGCAGGATAAGGTAAACCCTAAAACTCCAACCTGTTCTATAGCTGCAACTTCAGCAACCCATGTAGCATTTCTTCCTCCATATTCACTTGGAAATCTTAACCCTAACAATCTTTTTTCAGCAGCAGCCTTAATAAAATCACCTGGAAAAACAACTTCTTCCTTATCCATTTTTCTGATAAGTTCAGATGGGACCTCATTTTTTACAAAACTTTCAACCTCATCCCTAATTCTTTTTTCCTCCTCAGTTAACAAAACATCGTAGAATAAAGATTGTGAGAAATCTTTCATAAAATTCTCCTCCCCTAAAATTTGGTTAAAAATATTTTAGACTGTTAAACAATATAAGTCTTTAAAACTTTCCGGAAAAATGTTTTAGGTTAATCACATTCACTATATCCACAGTTTGAAAGACATTTTTTACATCCTTCAACCCTAATCAATGGACTACCACATTCTGGACATGCACCATTAAGCATTGTAAGTCTTTCTTTTTCACGTTTTAAAATCTTTTTTTCCTCCTTAAACAATTCTTTTTCTTTTAAATATCTTTCTAAGGCTTTTCCTATAGCATCTGGACATGAAAGAACCTTGTTTGGACCGATTCCACATTGTCTATCACATGTTATTCCCTTATAATGTTTAACTATCTCTCTTGGGTCAATTCCGCATCTTAAAATAAGTGAAGCTGACCTTCCCAATCCTTCAGTTTGAGCTGAAGCACAGCCACCAGCTTTTCCCAATCTTGCAAAAACTTCAAAAGGTAACCCATTCTCATCCTCGTTAATAGTTACGTAAAGCGACCCGCAACCTGTTTGAATTTCATAGGTTACACCAAAAGTTTTTTCTGGACGTTTTCTAGGTTTAATATAATGAATCTCTTTTCTTGTTTCACCCCTTTCTAAAACTTGTTGACTTCGACTTCCATCTCTATAAATTGTTATACCTTTACAGCCTAACCTGTAAGCTAATATAAAAGCTTTTTTAACATCCTCAACAGTTGCATGGTTAGGTAGATTAATAGTTTTTGAAACAGCATTATCTGTATATTTTTGAAATGCAGCCTGCATACGAACATGCCATTCAACATCAATATCTAAAGCTGTAACAAAAATTTTTCTAATATGCTCCGGGACTTCCTCCACATCCTTAACAGAACCTGTTAAAGCAATTTTTTCCATCAATTCTTGACTGTAAAAACCTTCTTTTTTGGCTACTTCTTCAAATAAACTATTTACCTCAACCAGTTTTTGCCCATCCAAAACATTTCTAACATAACATAAAGCAAAGATAGGTTCAATTCCACTTGAACAATTTGCTATAATACTGATGGTTCCTGTTGGAGCTATGGTTGTGGTTGTTGCATTTCTAAGTTTTCTAACCCCATCATAAATACTCCCCTTATAATTGGGAAAAACGCCTCTCTCCTCAGCTAAAATTTCAGATGCAATTTTTGATTCTTCCTGAATAAAATGCATAACAGCTTCAGCAGCCTCTAAAGCTTCCTCAGAATCGTAGGGTATTCCAAGTTTAATTAACATATCAGCCCAACCCATAACACCCAAACCAATCTTTCTATTTCCCTTAGTCATATGTTCAATTTGGGGGAGAGGATACCTGTTAACATCAATAACATTATCCAAAAAATGAACAGCCAGTCTAACAGTTTTACGAAGTTTTTCCCAGTTAACTTTCCCATTCTCTACCATGTTTGAAAGGTTAATGGAGCCTAAATTACATGATTCATAGGGAAGAAGTGGCTGTTCACCACAAGGATTAGTACTTTCAATATCTCCCAGATGAGGTGTAGGATTATCCCTATTAATCCTATCTAGAAAAATTAATCCTGGGTCTCCATTTAAATGAGCCATTTCAGCAATCAAATCAAAAACTTTTCTTGCATTTAGTTTTTTAACAGGTTTACCTGTTCTTGGGTTTATCAACTCATAATCTAACTCTTTTTCTACAGCTTCCATAAAAGCATCATCAACAGCAACAGAAATGTTAAAATTGTTAAGTCTGTTTCCATCCTTTTTACAAGTTATAAATTCTAGAATATCTGGGTGACGAACATTAAGAATTCCCATGTTTGCTCCACGTCTAGTTCCACCTTGTTTAATAGCTTCAGTTGCAGCATCATAAACCATCATAAATGAAACAGGTCCACTAGAAATTCCTTTAGTAGTTTTTACCACATCACCTTTAGGTCTAAGTCTTGAAAATGAAAAACCAGTTCCACCACCAGACTTATGAATTAAAGCCGTATGTTTTACTGTTTCAAAAATACTTTCAATTGAATCTTCAACAGGTAAAACAAAACATGCTGAAAGTTGTTGAAGCTCCCTACCAGCATTCATAAGTGTAGGTGAATTAGGAAGAAAATCTAAATCTGTCATCAAATTATAAAATTCTTCAGCTGTTTTTTCAACCTCCTCATCACTTTTACCATAAAACTTATCAGCTGAAGCTACGTTTGAAGCCACCCTTAAAAACATCTCTTGGGGGGTTTCAACAACCCTTCCATTTTCATCTCTTTTTAAGTATCTTTTCTCCAAAACTCTTAAGGCATTAGGTGAAAGTTTTAAAGGTTTGTTAAGGAGATGTTGAAGAGTAACCATATTTTAGCCCCGTTAAAATTATTTTTTGGTAAGTGTTAAATCGAGTTTGCAAAGGTGAATATTGCAGAATTTATATTTAAATTTTTTGACAAAAAAGTATAGAAAAATGTATTCTATTTATCCAAAAAAATTTATGAACATTTAAAAAGCTAAGCTAAAACAAAATTAGGGTGGCAAAATATGACCTTTCTCATGGTGAATGGCGTAAAAACATTCTACATGGAGTTTGGTTCAGGTAACCCTATAATTTTTATTCATGGTGCAACAGCAAACCATGAAGTTTGGAATAGACAAATCAAGTTTTTTGCTAAAAAATTTAAGGTTATAACCTTAGATTTACCCGGACATGGAAAATCTGAAAATATTAGAAAAAAGGTTTTGATAGAAGATTATTCTAATCATGTTGCTAGATTTGTTTCAGGTTTAAGGTTGGATAAATTTTTTGTTGTTGGCCATTCAATGGGTGGTGCTATTGCAATGGATTTTACATTAAAAAATATGAAGCATGTTAAAGGTCTTGTTCTTGTAAGTACAGGTGTAAAATTAAAAATTCCTTCTTCATTTATGTTATCCTTAAGAAAAAATTTTGAAAAAACAATTTTAACAGATTTAAAATCTATGATTTTCTCAGAGAAAACAGACAAAAAACTTGCTGAAAAGGTTGTTCAAGAAAGCTTAAAATGCCCGCTTAAAACATGTTTGAATGATTTTACTGCATGTAACAATTTTGACTTTAGCAACATGATTTCAAGAATTAGGATTCCAACATTAATTGTTGTTGGGAAAGATGATATTTTAATACCTATCAAATATTCTTTTTTTCTTCATGAAAAAATAAAAAATTCAAAACTTGAGATTATAGATGATGCTGGTCATATGGTTATGATTGAAAAACCAGAGCAATTCAACAAAATTGTTTTTTCTTTTCTAAGTAAAATTTGCTAAGCTTTATTTAGTTTAAAATTGAAATCTTAGATTTAACAATGAAGGAGGTTTTAAATGTTGGTTGATTGGAATGAATTTTCAAAAAACCTTACTAAAATGTTAAGGTTAAAATGTTATCCTGTTGCTGTAAAACTTTTTAGTAAGTCTGAGGATATACCTAAAACTGCTAGAAAACCTAGGGAAAGAATTACTGTTTGTCAGTTTGTAAGCTTAGCTAAAAATTATGGTTGGGTTCTTTCTGGAACTGCTGAAAATATAATTTGTGGATATGGAGCTTCAAACTTAGGATTAGCTACACTTCCTGAAGATATGCGTTCCGGAGAAAGAGCTGTAAATGTTTATGCTGAAGACTTAGAAACAACAAAAAAGATTGTGGAAAAAATTCCAAAAATTGAAGCTGGAAAATTTTCTGCTTTTATGGTTTCTCCGCTTGAAAAATCTCCAATAGACCCTGATGTTATTTTGATTGTAGGTAATTCTGCTCAAATGATGAGGCTTATTTTAGGTATAACTTGGAAGAAAAATTTTGATGGTAGACTTTATTTTAGCTCTTCTGCTCATTGTGGTGTTTGTGGGGATGGTATTGCAGCAACCTACACCCTTAACAAACCTCATTTAGGTGTTCCATGTTATGGTGCAAGAAGTTTTGCATTGTTTCAAGATGATGAGCTTGTAATGGGTATTCCAGCCCAAAATCTTGAAGATGTTTTAGAAGGTTTAAAGAAAACCCATGAAGTTTATTTGGGTTATCCGATAACCCCTGCAAACCTTGAATTTCCACCTCCACCCTTATGGGTTTACACAATTAGACCTGAAAAACCACCAGAAAACTGGAAGGAAAGACTTTTAAAAGCTCCAAGAGAAATTCTTTAAAACCTTAAAACTAACCCAAATCTATCTTTTTATAGATTTCTCTAACCTAACCTCAACATTTAAATTTTTTTAATTAAAGTTTTAAGTCCTTTATGGGTCCACCAACTTAATGGAATATATTTTAATGATTCTCTTGCATAGACAGCTAGATTTGTTGAGCCGCAACTAGGACACTTTTGTTTGAATCCTTTAAAGGTTTTTTGGCATAATCCACAATAGGAAAGGGTGTATGTGTAGGCAAAAAAGCCTATGTTGTATTCTTCACAAATCTTTTTGGTTTGTTTTAAAAGTTGTTCACTTGAAACATCATCTTTAAGTTGGATTTTGGTAAAATGTCCTCCTTTAAACATTGGATGAAATTTTTCCTCTAATTTTAATTTTTCATCTAAAGATACTTCAAGCATATCTGGAAAAGGTGTAATAAAACTATAGTAGGGGTTTTCTTTTCCACCTTGAACTTGAACAGCTGACCATCCAAATCTTTCAACATCGTATTCAGCCAATCTTTGAGATGCATCAACATCAGAAATGCTGGAAACATTCAACCTTAAACCTAATTTTTCCATTAAAGAATTAACTTTTCCAATTAAATATTCCAAAAGTTTTACTGCAAAATGTTGAGGCATAAGGTCTTCATGAATCTCATAGCCTAAATGGGCTTTAATAGCCTCATTTAACCCTAATATACTAATTGTTCCAAAAGAATTTTTCAACCTAAAGTATGGTTCATTTTTAATTCTTGTTGAAAGATTGGGTAGCAATCCTTGTTTAACTCTATCTTCAACCTCTTTCTTTTTAACCTCCAAAGCTTTACATGCAATCTCTAAAACCTTATCCAACTTTCCAAAAAATTTTGCATCATCTCTTTTAGATTCGTATGCGATTCTTGGAAGATTAATAGAAACCTTGTTTAAACATCCAACTCTTAAGGTATCTATTTCCCAGTCTTCACTCCAATCAACCTCAACCCTTTCACCGGATGTTGAGTAACTTGAAGTACCCTCAAAATCCTTAGTTAAATTAGCCAAATATAGAGTTCCATATTCAGATGCAATTTTATGAGCTTTTTCTAAAAGCCAATCATATTTTCCAGTTAAACATTCAGGTCTAAACTTTAAAACAATTTGTGGGTTAAACAAAGGTTTCTCCTGGCTTTGCTCCAAAAACACATCTAATAAAAAATCTAAAATTTTTTGGGTTTCATCTTCAAAATCACCATAAGTTCCTTTTTGGTTTTCAACACCTACCAATTTAGCATCTTTAAGATTTGAGGGAACGGTAACCTCTACACCTAAAGTTACTCCTCCAAAATCTTTAAAACCAACAAAGCTTAATTCCACCAAAAATTTTTTTAAAATTCTTTTAATTTCTTCAGCAGGTTTTTTTGTAAGGTAGGGTGCCAAAAAAACATTAAAATAATCTAAAACCTGTTCTTTTGAAATCTCTATTTGAAAAGTTTTAATAAGATTAATTATCCGTGTAATAGCATCAAAAAAATCTTTAGGTGAGTTTAGATAGGGAAGATAAGGATTAACATGTTGATAGTTTTTATAGGATTCTGAAAGAAGAATTCTTAAATCATGGTAAATAGTTGTTGGAGTTAAAATCCATGAACCTGGATCACAAATATGGATTTGACCTGAAAGATGAGCATCAGCAACCTCTCTGGGTAAGCTTGTAAGCAACATATATTCAGTTATAACTCTTTTTCCAGCAGCTAAACGGATAAATTCAACATTTAAAGATTTTTTAGAAATTTCTTCAACAGTTTTTTTAACATCATGAACAGGCATTCCAAGTCTTGTTAGTTTATGTCTATAATCCTCCAAGCCACTTTCAATCAAAATAGCATTAACAAACTCTCTGATTAAGGGTGCTGTTAAATATTTTACTGGAAGATTGATCAGTCTTTCCTCTGCTTCAGAAGAAACTTTTTCAGCTAATTCTGGAGATAAACCAGCCTCCTCCACCAAAGAAGAAGTTATTCGGCTTCGGTCAAACTCTTCTATCGTATATTTTGAGGTTCTAACAAGCATCTTCCCAGTTTTTTTAAGCGAATATTCTTCTAAGTCTTGGGAAAAATTAACAACCATCAAACCTAAATCTGTTATTTTATATTTTTTAATCGATTTTTCAAAACTTACAAGCCCAACATTTACAAGATTTTTAAGATGATAAACAAATTTTCCAGCATCTTTTGTAGGCTCAAAATTAAGCATTTCCATTATTTCACTGTAGGTTAAGGGGCCTTTAGTTGCAAGCAATCTTAAAGTTTGTATTCTAGTTGGGGCTGAAACAGCATCAAAAATTTCAGCACTTATCCTAGACCTTTTTTTAGGCATCTTAAGACACCTTAAACCTAAAAATTAAAGCACCACACTAGCTTTTTAAATTAACCCTTGAAGCCATAAAACTTTTATTTTAATTTTGGTTTATGCTTTAATATCAAAAATAATGTAAGTTGTTAAAAATGACAATTGCATTTGTATTGGTAAATGTACAACCAGGTTCTGAGGAAGAAATCTTCGATAAACTTAAAAGTTTCGATAATGTAAAAGAAATTTATGGTATTTATGGAGTTTATGATTTTCTTGTTAAAGTTGAAGCTGATTCATTAGAAAAAATAAAGGAGACTGTTGACCTTAAACTTAGAAAGCTTGATAAGGTTAGGTCTTCCATAACGATGGTTGTTATTGAAAAGTATACCTCAACAACCTAAACGTTTGGTGTTTGCTGGATGATTACTGCTTTTATTCTTTTAACAGTAAAAGCAGGAACAGACCAAGAAACAATGGAAAAATTAAGAAAATATGGTGGGGTTAAGGAAGTTTATGAAATTTATGGTGCATATGATATTTTAGCTATGCTTGAGGTTGAATCTGAAGATGAACTAAAAAATATTCAATTAAATCTTGAAAGGGATGAAAATGTTTGGTCTGTTAGAATTGCAAGAGTTGTAAATATCTGGAAAAGAGAAGCTTAAACGGTTGTAAAGTTGAGGTTTCAACCTAAAATAAATTCAGAATTAATGAAAACAATAAAAACAGCTGAGAATCTACATGGACATCTAGGACCCTTTTTAGTTATGGGTGTTAGAATGGGGTTGTTAGGGTTAAAAAAGCTTAAAACTAAAAAAGGTGATGAAAAGCTTTCAATTGTTGTAAGTTTAAAATATTCTACGCCTATTTCATGTGTTTTGGATGGAATACAAACCTCAACAAAATGTACTTTTGGAAACAAAAAACTAAAACTAAAAAAACTAGATAATCCATCAAAAATTTCAGCAAAATTTAGTTTAAACAATAAAAAATGGGTTGAAATTTCAATTAATCCATCTTTTTTGAAAAGGTTAAAAGAAAAATTATTTGGTGAAAAATTTTCAAAAGATATGAGAAAATTAGCTTACTTGGTTGCTTCAACATCTGAAAAAGAAATTTTTATTGTTAAACAAAATGTTCCCAACCTTTAGGTTCAACAACTCTTTCAAAACCATTCTTAACATAAACAATTTTTTTTTCTTTTACAACTTTACCAATAACCAAAAATTTTTTTCTCAAGTTTTCATCAGCTTTAAAAAATTTTTTAGGGTTAAATGTTCCCACAATTTCAAATTCTTCCCCACCATAAAAGGTTAAGTTAAAAGGGTCTAATCCATGAATTTTTGAAAAAATTTTTGCTTCTTTTGCTATGGGTAATTTTTTTATGATAAATCCAACATTACTGGCTTTAGCTAACTCATGAAGACTCCAAGCTAAACCATCACTTGAATCAATAGTTGAGGTTGCTCCTAGCTTTTTTAGTTTTAAACCTAAATCAAGTTTAGCTTTAGGCATATACACTGGTTTTAAAAGTTTTTCTTTTAAATTGGATGGAGCATCCATATCTTCAAGCAAAATTTTTAAACCAGCACTTGTTTTACCAAATTTTCCAGAAACAGCAAGCAAATCTCCAGGTTTTGCTCCACTTCTTAAAATTAAATTCTTTTTTTGGGTTAAACCAAAAATTACAGATGTAATGGTTAAATTTTCAGATTCATTTGTATCTCCACCTAAAATTTTTAACCCATAATTTTTTGAGGCTTTTTTTAATCCTAAAGCAATTTGTTCTATTTCTTTTTTTCCTAGTTTAGATGGTAAACCTAAACCTACAAGAACTGTTTGAGGTTTTACAGCTTTAGCTGCAAAATCACTAACACTCATAGTTATAGCTTTCCATCCAACTTGAAAATAATTCATTCCAGGAGGCATATCTGTTTTATCAACAAACATATCAACCTTTAAAACAGCTATTCTCCCTCCGCCTAAATCAAAACCGGAAACATCATCACCAAAAGGTAAAATATTTTTTGAAGGTTTACCAAAAACCTCTAAAAACATCTCAATAATTTTTCTTTCACCAAGCTTAACCATACAAGGCCCTTCCAACAAAACCATTAATTTACTCAACAAACTTAAAAACTTACACCATAAATATTTAAGGTTGAAGAAAAAAGGCCCCGGTAGCTAAGCCAGGTTATAGCGGCAGCCTCGTAAGTTGCAGGTCGCGGGTTCAAATCCCGCCCGGGGCTTCAAACTTCAGATTTAAATCCCACTATTTTTATTAAGCATCATTTAAACCTCATTTGTTTAGGTTAAAAAATTTTGGTTTTAGGATATAATGTTCCTAGAATCTTTAAAAAATCTAAACTTAACCCCTTTTCAAACCCTCATAAACTTATTTTAACCAGAAAGTAAGGATAAAATTGTTTAAATAGCTTTTAAAATTTTATTTTGTTGTGGGTACTATTTTATGGTTAGTCTAAAATTTTTAAGCTAATTTTACACTTAGTTTCAGAATTTCCACAAGTTAGTTTCTTTTTTTCTATGTTATGGACATTTACATGTTCAACAAAAAGATTTTTACTTATTTTTGGAAGTTTACAAATTAAAATACATGAGCTTTTTCCAAAATATTTATCCAAAATTTCATTTAACTTTTTTATGTCAGCTTTTATAGAGGATGAATGTTTGTGTTTTTCTCTTATTCTTACTACACTACCTGGATTAAAAAATTTTAGCCAACTTCCCACAACATTAAAGTTTATTTCAAGATTTTTAAGATAGGTAGCTTTCATTTTTATGATTGTTAATGTTTGGTTTTTTCTTTTTTCTTCACCCAAAATTGTAAAGAAAGTTTCTTTTGTGTCAGGGTTGCTTGCTAACAACAAAAAACCATTTTTTCTAAAACATCCTTTTGAAATTTCATTTAGCATGATTAATTTTGCTAACGCTCGATGGCTGAAAGAAAAATTTCTAAACATGTTATTATTTTTGCTGATTAAATCAGATAATATTTTGTTAATTAGGTTAACTAAATTTTTGTATATCCATTCGGGGAAGTACAATTATTGGATGTTTTCCTCTTGTAAGCCAATGTAATATTGGACAGCAGTTTTCATTAAGCGTCCAGCAACCATTTTCTCCTTTTTTAACAAATCCTGTTTGTTTAAGTTTTTCTAACGCCTTGTAAACGGTAATCCTATGAAAACCAGTTCTTTCCTGAATTTCAATTACTTTCATATCTTTTTCCATTATAGCAATACCAACAATAATTATTGACCATCTAAAACTTTTTCCTTGTTTAGCTGATGTAAACAATAAGCGTATTTCATCCACAATGTTACTTAGCTCACATGGTAAAAAATGGAAAGATTTTAACTTTCTTTCCAACATTTTTAAAGCTACAGTAGAAAAGGTCTCCGAATACTCATAGATTGTTTTTATCATTTCTTTTTGAATTCTTCTTAAAAGTGTTGTCTCTACATCAAACATTTTTCCAATTTTAAAGCTTTGTTGAAATTCTTTTGGGTGATGAATGTTCATTAACGTAGTTTTTCTGGGAAATCTACACGGCTTACTCCACGTCAAGCCCACCCTCACCTCCCTCAACAGATCCGTAAAAATATGGGCTGGTATAAGTTGTAGACACAATCTAATGAGTAAAGAACAAATATTTGAATCAAGAACAAAATCTTTAATCAATAATGTTCAATTAAGTTTTAAACAGTACAATAAACCTTAAATCAGTAACCATTAATCTAGTTTTTTATGTTTTTATGAAAAGACATATAGACGTGTTGATTTGACAGCATTAGGTGTTGAAACCAATATTAAGATGGAATCCCCACTTTTTGCTCTTACTAGATTTGTTGAGGATAGTTGAATTTTTATTTTTAATATTTCATCAGGGTCCCATTGTCCACTAGAATTTACAATATTGATGGGGTTTATAACTTCTGATGTGTTAAATCTTGTGTAAGCATCCTCCACCCTCCAACCATCAGTTTGTCCTGATTGTTTATATGGTAACCATAAAATTCTTCTTTCATCCGTAACATTGGATGTATACTCTAAAATTATATCCATTTTTGAAAAGTCAACAACATTTATAGATGTTTTTCCATCATTCAAAACTTCTATGTAAATTGTTGACACAGCATTATTTACAACATCCGGTTGAATACTGTTAATTTTAATGCTTGTTAAGCTTCTTTCCAGCAGAGCTTCTAAACATTTTTCTCTTGTTTCATCGATAGTCATCCAATAGTTGGCTATGGTTAAAGTTACACTTCCTATAACAAAAAAAATGGTTAAACTGATGATAACAGCAGCAAAAACACTTCCAAAACCCATTTTTCTAATCCCTCATTATAAGGAAAACACATAATCATCATATGCTCCATTAATTGGAGCAACAAATCTAACAATCCAATCTCCAACATTAAGAGCTCCACTAGGAAGACCTATAGAAATCTCCAAGGTTTCTCCAGGATCCCATTCATCATCGGTGTTGTTAGGTAGTATAAAGTTCCATGAGGGTTTTGTATCAACATTATAAGGTATTCTCCAAGCTGCTTCACCTCTTTTTTTCAGAAAAATGTTTGAATCTAAACCTATTAGTTGTCTTGGTATAGGTTTTTGACCTATGTTTTTAACCCAAACTTTAACAGTATCATTGGATTGTAAAGCATCAGCAAATATTATCTCAATCTTAACCTTCATGTTTTCTGCTAACTTTAACATTTTTTCCTGTTGACTATCTACAAACAACTGGGAGTTTGAAATAAAAACCACAGAAAAAATTGATGCAACAACAACAACAGCAACAGTTAAAAGAGCTTCACTTAAAACAACAGACGACATCTTTTCTTACCCTTCTTTCCTTAAAAACTGCAGTTAAACTAACAATCAACCATAAAAGTTAAATTTTCCATTTCCACTCTAAAAATTCTGTATTCTTGTATGGACTTTTAGCTATAAGACTTGGGTCCACTACATGCCATTCTGTTTTTTCTTCAAAAATTTTAGCCTCACTGATAATTCCTCCTCCACTTTTAATTTCAGCTGTAATTTCATCCATTATTTTTTTAACATCATTTTTTGTTTTTGGCTTTAAAATCGAGTTTTGAGTTATGAATTCAAAAAGAATTCTTATCTCAACTTTTTCATCCTCAACATCCACAAACATCCCTGTAGCTGAATATTTTTCAGCTATTTCCTCAACCTTTTGAAGTATACCTTTAGTAGGTTCTTCTTCTGAACTTTTTATTCCTTTACCAATCTCAACATTTCTTGCAACTATTCTAATACCATAATATTTTTCAACAACTTGAAAAGTTCCCAGAAAAACTCCAACCATACCTTGTAATTCAGGAGTTTTACGTGTCATACCATAAACTCTTACTGTTTGACCCTCTTTTAATAAAAATCTATGAAAAAGCTCAGATGGGATTGTGATAACATAGCTACTGCCACTTCTACGAATATTAGCTGTAAATGATACTGCTTCTTCTTCCCAAGTACTCATAACTTAAACCCCAATTAATATCAATCTTGATATCTTTAGTTTTATATATTTTTTCCTTCTTTTTGTAAGCTTAAAATATTATTAAAATAAAAACTTAGACAAAAAAATAGAATATTTTTATTTTAACTTTACACTAATCTAGGTTTAACGTAAGTTGTAGCATTTTATGTTAAGTCCATTACCGTATCAAGTGCTGGTGGAAGATATCTTTCAACTGAAAGCACAGCACCAACTGGAGGTTTAACCTCTATTGTAAACTTGTCGTTTGCAGCTAGATTCGTGTCAAATTTGGATACATCCATTACTACTTTAAACTTTTCTCCATATTCAAGCAAAGCATCTCCGTCACCCTTAACCTGATAAATGAAGGCTGTTGTTTTGTTGTCATAGACATTGTCCTGATGGGTGTGTGGGCTTGTGTACGATATGGTTGCAGTGTTTGGGCTTAGGTCAACCGGATGT
>Ga0190363_1000655_pt1 | contig 20597 bp, 17 predicted proteins | sample 48721867_MG_FD_161272 | JGI IMG/M metagenome (GOLD analysis project Ga0190363, IMG submission 161272) | Hydrothermal vent microbial mat bacterial communities from Southern Trench, Guaymas Basin, Mexico - 4872-18-6-7_MG | ecosystem: Environmental > Aquatic > Marine > Hydrothermal vents >... | reverse complement strand
TTTACCGTCAACCAGCTTAGTTAGTTTATTAAGTCCAAATTTTAGAGATAACATTATTTAATTTTTCTAGCAAAATCTGCAAATGGCTAAGTATTGCCTATTTCAATCATTCTACGAAATGTTTAGATAAAATCTTTCTTAATCTCTAAAATTTAATTATTATGGCGGAGGTATGATCATTTTGAAGTTAATTATAATAAAGTAGTTTTGGGTCGAAGTTTTCTCTAAAATTTCAAGAAAGATTTTAACAACTTTTGTTACGAGTTATATATTATGTGTTGTTTGGGAAGGTGGTTTTATGGTTGAGGTGTTTATGGTTGATTTTAAGGTTCGAAAAGCAGAGGATAATATTAATGCTAGATTACCTAAGCTTTTTAACGAGTCTGGGTTGGGAGACATTATTGATAAGGGTGATCTTGTCGCTGTGAAGGTTCATATGGGTGAAGAGGGAAACTTTACACATATAAGGCCTATTCATGTTAGGATAATTGTTGAGGAGATTAAAAAACTTGGCGGAGTTCCTTTTGTTACGGATACTACTGGTGTTGGTTTGGATAGGCCTCGTGGAACCGCTGTAGGATATCTTAGGGTTGCTGCGAGTCATGGTTTTACTTCTGAGACTGTTGGTGCTCCCATAATTATTGCGGATGGGCTTAAGGGTCTTAGTGGAGTTAAAGTTAAGGTGGATGGCAAGGTGATTAAGGAGGTTGAAATTGGTCAAGCTATTGCTGAAGCTGACTGTTTGATTAGTCTTGCTCATTTTAAGGGTCATCCTAGAACAGGTTTTGGCGGTGCTCTCAAAAATATTGGTATGGGGTGTGTAACGAAAAGCGGTAAGGCTCAAAACCATTTAAAGATGAAGCCATATGTTAAGTCTGAGCTTTGTAATGGATGTGGTAAATGTATAGGTTTTTGTCCTGTTGATGCGATCGAGATGGTAAATGGTAAAGCTAAGATAGATAGGGAGAAATGTGTTTGGGGCTGTGGTTGCTGGGCGATTTGCCCAGAGAAGGCGATTTCCAGCTGGGGTGAAATGCATAGGGATCCTGAAGAGTTTTGTATTGCAGTTGTTGAAGCTTTTTCGGCTGTTGTAAACTATTTTGGTAAAGATAAGGTTGGATATATGAACTTTCTATATGATATAACGGCGCATTGTGATTGTTTTCCCTTCAGTGACAATCCTTTTGTTCCTAATATAGGTGTGCTGGCTTCTCGAGATCCGGTGGCGATAGACAGGGCTTCACTTGACTTGGTGAACCAAGCACCTGGATTACCGTATTCTGTTGCAGAGGAGCTGGGGGTTTTGGAAAAGGGTTCCGATAAGTTTTCTAAGATAACGATGATAGAATATCTTAATAGATTTCCACCTGTAGATCCGTTAACAACGTTAAAATATGCTAAAGAATACGGACTAGGTAAAATGGAGTACGATTTGGTTAATATTTAGCTTTAAACTATTAAAATTGCAACTGGAGAACATGTTAAATTGAAGGAAAATCTCTATGTTGTTGTTAAGGGTAATGTGCCGCAAGAAAAAGTTAGAGCTATAGTTGCGGAGATTTCTAAATGTTATGAAAAGTTGGAAGTTGAACCCGAGTTTTGCGAGGTTTTAATATTTTGCAACAGATATAACGTTGATAGATTTATTGAGAAGGAAAATGAATTAGTGTATTCTAGGCTTGGTGTAAGGATTTCTGGGATATCTCCAAATAGTTCTGCAACTCATTTTGCGTGGAGAGGTTGGCCTACCATAGCTATATGTGTAAGTGATATGGAGAGTAAGCCTTGGGACGTTGCGTTAGCTGAGTTAAGGAGAGCAGTTGCTCATTCGATTTTACATGGTTCTCCTAAATACTACTTTATACCTTTACCGAGAAAATTGTTTGATTTGAGAAGCAGGGGAGTAATTCGTCCAGACATTTTAGATGTTACTTTTTACATATTTACCACTGCAATTAAGAGTTTCGAGGTTACTAGGTTTCTTGTAAATAAGGGATTCATAGAGTGTCAGAAAAAACTGTACCAGTATCATTTGAAGATTAAACCTGAGGAAAAACGTGTTTGGGAGAAGGCTGTAAATGAAATAAATATTCTTGCACCACTGTTAATGGATGTTTTTAAGGTTCTGTCTGGAGTAACTCCATTAATAGAAGCTACAAAAGACACTGTTCTCACCGCTCTCTACGAAGAAAACTTAAACTTAATCCCTGGACACATAAAAAAGCATTTTCAGAAAATGTTAAATAAGCTACGCGAATTAGGTGAAGATACATTAGAAAATATCTTTAATATGGCTGATGAACTCTATGAACTATTAACCTACCTTTTGCCCTGATCCTCCTTCATCTTCTTTAAGTAGTCTAATATGTATGGGCATGTGAAGCCGTTGACGAATACTCGGCCTTCACAGTCCCAATGTCTTCTGCTTAAAGGATCGAGCTTACACTTAGAGGGTAAACTGGGATCATAAAATGGGCATTCACCAGCTTCTGATGTATAGTCCGTAAGTAAGGCTGTAATTCTACTTTCACGGCTTAATGGATCAAGTTTTTTCAGTTTTAATAGCTCTACAAATTCTTTGGCAATAACATTGATCTTATAAGCTAGGCTAAAATATGAGATTAAGCCGAGAACCCAGGTCATAATTAGAGCTGTGATATAGGCGGCGAAAAGAAGATTAGGATAAATAGATGCCACTATTAGTATTTGGAACCAGCCGATTAAGCTTGCAAAACATGCTATTCCTATGCCAAGTATTCTTTTCCACAATGTTTTACCTCTGATTTCTAGTCCAGTCTTAATGAGTGCGAAACTAGAAATTCCAGCATACATAGTAAAGTATATGATTAAAGCTAGGGCAACGTAAGTCGGACGAACAAGACGAAACCTATAACCTATGCTTTCCACCTTTACCTTAGCTAAGATTTCTAAAATTGCCGTGACCGAGGCTTGGATGCAGGCTACATACGACAAGGGTTTCCACTTCGGTAATGCTATCTCTACCGAAAGTAAAACCATGAATACAAAAGCAAACATCACGAATATGTCCATGAACTTTTCTATAATTGGAAGAGGCTTTGCTGAGGTTAGTATAGATGCTGTATATGCCCAAACACTATGACATATAAAAGCTAGTGAGAGAAAGAAAGAAGCAATGATAAAATATTGTAAAACTTTACTTCTTTGCTTAAGGTAGGTTCTAAGTGTAAGTACGAGAATAACAGTCCATGGGACAAATGATAATATGTCAAAGAGGCGTAAAACAAGCGATAAATCAACCATAACATATCCGCCCAATTAGCGCTTCAATATTTAAACACTATGTGCCTTTATAATACCCTTTCGCCTCAACTTATAAATTTATATCCCATCCAGAACTTAATTATCCCAACTAGACTCTTTATCGTTCAAAACAGTATGATAGTTTTGCTTTAACTCTCCTGTGAAGTTAAATTTGAAGTTAAAAGAATTAGAGGTTGATAAAGTCAAAAACTCAACATACCTACGTTTGTTTTGATAAATCGGTTTATCATCGAATTTTAAGGAATATTTCTGGATAACGCAGAAAGAAAACTCATCAAAGATTCAATAAAACAGGAAATCAGTTTAATATTGCGAGGATCAATCATTTTTACTGGATATTTTAACGAGTATTCTTTAGCAATAATGAGAGTAATAAGTAAATTAAATATATTAGGAGTTGGTTCTTTAAACATAAAGGCAAACTTAAATTTATAAGATTGCATTAAGTAAAAGATAGAAAAATTGGAGGATAAAATATGTCAAAAAAGATTTTAATTGTTTATTATTCTAAAACGGGACATACAAAGAAAATGGCTGAAGCTATAGCTAAGGGATGCGGGAAGGTGGAAAATGTTGAAGTGGTTATGAAAAGAGTAGAGGATGCTTCTAATAAGGATTTACTTGAAGCAGATGCAATAATCCTGGGATCCCCAAGCTATTTTAGACTTCCTGCATGGCCCATCAAAAAATTCATTGACGAATCCATAGAAATTTACGGTAAACTTAAGGGTAAGTTTGGTGGCATGTTTTCTTCTGCTGGAGGGGAAAAAGGGGCTAAGAAATGTATTCAAGGCTTAAGAGAAATGTTAGAGGAACATGGCATGAAGATTATAGGAGAAGGCATTTACGCTGTAGAATCTCCAGATGAAAAGGAGACAGAGACATGTGAGAAGTTTGGTGAAATGATTGCAAGAACTTTAGTGGGTAGCAGTTAACTGCAATATAATAATTGACATTTATTTTTGGAAGGAGCTTTTGGAATGTGCGGTATTTCGGGTGTAGTTGGCAAAGATTTGGATTCTGTACTTCTTATTTTGAAAATTCTTGAAAAGTATGTTGGCTCTAAAGGTTACTTTCAATATTCTATTTCTAGGAATGTCGACGAAAAAGATGCGGTGAAGGGTTTTGGTACAGGATTTATGTGGATGGATGAATGTAGAAAAATACATTGTGTTAAAAGAAACATGTTAATAGAAGACCTCAGCTCTTTTATCATAGAAGAATGCAGTAACTTTAGTTTTTTTGTGGGACATACAAGGTGGCCTAGTAAATGGGCTCCTATAGGTGATGCAAGATTTACTCATCCCTTCAGTGACTGCACGAATAACATATTTGTTGTTCATAATGGTGGTTTTGCAAACTTTGCAGAGGAATACAAGAAATTAAAGTCTAGTGGACATCGTTTTGAAAGCGAATATGATGATTCAATTGTTGACAGTGAATTAATTCCCCACTTGATTGAAGAAAAGCTAAAAGCTAGGGAAATAAATAAAGATAATGTTGTTGACTCAGTAAAATTTACTTTAAGAAAACTTGTTGAACTCAGTGTTGATAATAAGCCGGGAAATTTCGTAATACTTATAAACAATTTTCCCTATATCGTTTTGGCTCAAGAAAAAATGACTAGTGGAAGTAGATTTAAATTATGGAGGAAAAATAGTAAAATTCTTTTCTCCACATATAAAAACATTTTAGAAGCCAAAGAGGGATTACGTTACCAACCAGATTTGGATATAGGTAAATTTGCCGAAATGAATAAAATAATTGATGAGAAACTGGGAAAGATGGGTTATAAACCTTTTAAAATCATGGATCCAGGTGAAATAATCCTTATTTCAGAAGACAAAGAAATAGAAACATACTATGCAAAGTAGATTATTTTAGCAATTTTGCTTCTAGGTTTTTACATTTTTTAAGGTGAATTTGATTGTTGTTTGTATTTTTAGATTAGAAAAATACAAGTATGTAGAAATTTAAGATTAGATTTGATAAAAAAGACTTTTAAGAATATTCGAATAAATATAGATAGGCAATTTCATAGCATAGTGTTGATTTAATGCGATTAAAATGATAGGCAAGGGGTGGACCACATTTTAGAAGAAAAGTTAATGGCGAAATCAGCAATAGATAATCTGTTTAACCCTAGGAATATCGCTGTTGTAGGGGCTTCAAGACATCCAGGAAAAGTGGGTTACGCTGTTCTATACAATTTAGTTTATGGCGGGTATGGAGGAAAAATTTACCCAATAAATCCGAACGCAAATGAAATTTTAGGATTACAGTGTTACCCTTCAGTTCTTAAGGTGCCAGATGAAATAGATCTGGCAGTCATCACAGTGCCAAACGTATTAGTGCCCCAAATTATGGAAGAACTTGGTCAAAAAAATGTTCCAACGGCAGTCATAATTTCAGCTGGGTTTAAGGAGACAGGAGGAGAAGGAGTAAAGCTTGAAAGAGAAGTAGTGAAAATAGCTAAAAAATATGGCATAAGATTCCTAGGACCAAACTGCTTTGGGGTAATAGATACTTGGAATTCTCTAAATACGACCTTCTCTGCTCAATCACCATTAAAAGGTCACATCGCATTTATTTCCCAAAGCGGAGCTCTTTGCATCTCAATTTTAAATCAAGGTATAATGGAAAAAATAGGTTTCTCAAAGTTCATTAATTTGGGAAATAAAGCTGATATTGATGAAACCGATCTTATAGAGTATTTAGCTAACGATCCGAAAACAAAGGTTATTACATTATACTTAGAAGATATAAGACAAGGCAGAAGGTTTGTTAGAATAGCGCGAGAAGTCGTTAAAAAGAAGCCTATACTTGTAATAAAGTCTGGTAGAACAGAGGAGGGTGGAAGAGCAGTATCCTCGCACACCGGAAGCTTAGCTGGAATGGATATAGCTTATGAAACAGCCTTTAAACAGTCAGGTGTTATAAGAGCTTATAGAATCGATGAACTTTTTGATGCAGCTGAAGCATTTGCAAGGCAGCCCATACCAGAAAGCGAGAGAATTGCTATAATAACGAATGGCGGAGGCGTTGGAGTACTTTTAACGGATGCAGCTAGTCTGAGTGGGCTTAAATTTGCTAGATTTGCCCAAAAAACAATAGAAGAACTGCATAAATTCCTTCCACCATTTGCAAGTTTCAGAAATCCTTTAGACGTTACGGGAAATGCTAATGAGGAAGTTTATTTCAATGCTTTTAAGACCATTATAAACGATCCAAATGTTGATGGAGCGATTGCAGCATCGCTTCCAGTACAAATTATAGATGAAAGAAAATTAGCGCATTTAATAGGTGAAGTTGCAACTCAAGTTAAAAAACCGGTCATCGGATGTTTTATGGGCGGAGAAGAGGTCGAGGAAATAGAGGACATACTGAGAAGATATAATATTCCAAACTACACGGAGCCTGAAAGAGCTGTGAAAGCTTACGCGAAACTTGTAAGATACAAGAAAATACTTGAAGAGCTGAACGTGGAGGAGAACATAGTAACATTTGATGTTAATAAGAAAGGTGTAGCTGAAATATTCAAAAAGCTCAGAGAGGAAAATAGAACAAGGTTAACGGAAATAGAAGCAAAACAAGTGCTAGAACACTATGGTATAATAGTTCCAAAATACAGAGTAGTAAGAAGTTTAGAGGAAGCTGTGGAAGCGGCAGAAGACCTAGGTTACCCAGTTGTATTGAAAATTGTTTCACCAGACATTATTCACAAAACAGACATAGGCGCGGTAAAGATAAATATAACGGACGAAAAAGAGTTAAGAACTGCTTACTTGGAGATAATAATGAATGTAAGGAAGTATGCGCCAAAAGCAGTTGTACATGGTATAAGTGTGCAGGAAATGGTCCCAAGTGGAATAGAGGTTATAATAGGAGGAATAAGAGATCCTCAATTCGGACCACTAGTAATGTTTGGATTGGGGGGAATATATGTAGAAGTCTTTAAGGACGTTGCATTCAGAGTTACTCCTGTAAGCGAAAGAGAAGCAGAAAAAATGATAAGCGAAATAAGAGGGTACAATCTTATTAGAGGTGTAAGAGGGAGGCCTGGAGGCGATATAAACTTCATAAAAGAAACAATAATGAGGGTGTCTCAGCTATTAGAGGACTTTGAGGAAATAAGTGAACTCGATATAAATCCCTTAATGATTTATGAAAAGGGTGGTTTCGCGGTAGATGCTCGTATGACAATAAAATATTAGAATATGGAGGTTTAAAGTTGGAAAATTCAAAATTTCTTATAGTAGGCTCAACAGAAAAACAAATTGGAAAAACTGTCTTCATACTTGGGTTAGCAAAACTCTTAATTGAGAAAGGCTACAAAGTTGGATACTTTAAGCCTTTAGACCAAAGAATATACGTGCCTGAGTCTAAGGAATGTGGAGATGCCGATGCTTGCATAATGAAAGAGAAACTAAATCTCCCAGATCCGGTGCAAAAAATAACTCCATACCTCTATCACCGGGAATTCATACATAAGATATTAACCGCGGGTAAAATCAAAGACGTAAGAGACTATGTAAAAGAAGTGGCAGAAGAAATAGCTAAAGATAAAGACATAGTTTTAGCTGAGGGATTGGATTATCTTTGGACAGGCATGTCGCTGGGGCTTTCAGCTGTAGACGTATCAAATTTGCTCAACGCACCTTTAATTACGCTTATAAACTATGATCCAGTCTACATACTTGACAACATAAAATTAGTAGAGTGCATTGTTGAGAATCATAAAGTAAATCACTTAGGAACTGTAATTATTGGTGCAAAAGCTGAAAAAGACATCGAATTTAAGGAATATCTGCTTTTAGAAGAAGAGTTAAAGGGAACAAAAATTCTCGGTACAATACCTAGTATAAGAGAACTTATACCAATAACCCCAAGAGAAATAGCAGAAGCAACGGATGCAAGAATAATTGTAGGCGAAGAATGGTTAGATAAGCCTATAGAAAACTTTTTGATAGGAGCAATGACACCTGAAAAAGCAATAAGATATTTGAGAATAACAACTGATAAAGCTGTGATAACTGGAGGAGACAGAACCGATATACTTTTAGTGGCATTAGAGACTCCAACCTCAGCTTTAATACTGACCGGTAACATTTATCCCGATGAACATGTAATAACAAAGGCTGAGGAAAGGCAAGTACCAATCTTGCTAACGCCCTATGATACGTATACGACGATGCGAAAAATAGAAGAATCAGGATATTCAGTTAAAAGTATGCAAGACTCTAAAATAAGTGATTTAGCAAAAGAAATTGAAAAAAGAATAGATGTAGATAGGATATTAAGTGAACTAAACCTCAAGTAACATTTTAACATAGATCTTAGGTACTCAGATTATACTTAAGCGTCAAGTTATCTATGATTAGCCTCGTGAAATCCATGGCATCGTTTAAAGCATCCATTAACCTATTTTTTTCTCTAGTCAGTTTAGTTTCCAGTAATCGTATTTTCTCTCCTCCAGACGCTTCAACCATTTCTTTTATTATTGCGTAAAGTCTTGGTATGGGTTTCTCTAAGATAGATAAACCGTAAGGTTCTTGATCATATGGATCAACTGTGGATCTGAAAGCTGAGGTTAGAATTCTACTATTTTTTAAAATGCATTTATTAACTAATTTAGCAGCCTCTTCAACTCTAGTTTTATTTTCTTCTTTCCCGTTTGTATACATTTCTTCAATTTTTGCAGTAACCGCGTTGAGTTCTTCGGCTACGTCTCTGTATTCTTTTACCTTTTCAAGTAGCATGTTAAATTTAGCTTTGCCCTTTGATATTTTTTCTAGTTCTTCCAGTTCCTTCGCTATATGATCTGCTACAGTTACGAACTCAAAGGGTATTATTAAACTGCAGCAAAGACCAACGATGTATTTCACGTAGATTTTAAAGTGTTCTTCAAGTAATTCTCCATCTATTTTGTCAAGTGTATCTTCGTCGCTATGGTACCACCAGCCTAACGATGCGTAATTCAAAGTTTTCTCCAGTTCTTCCTGAGTATAGGTGGCATAAGTGGAAATGTAGGGTATGCCTATCCCTAAAACTGAGTTATCACCAGTCTTAAGAGGAAGGTGCTTTTCAATATTGATGCCAGTTTCCTCTTCTATTTTCTTCAAAAAACTCCATGTTTCAGGTGATGCATAGGCAACAAATCTTGTTGCGCCTTTTAATCCAGGTGAATCTATATTCAAATATGCTACGCAACCTTCTCTAAGCTTCTCCCAGAAATTGTCAACATACCAAGTTGACCCAGCTGCCTCAGCTATTTCATGTCCATCCCAAAAAGCAAAAACAATTCCACGTCTCAAAAACTCTTTACATTCAATGAAACATCTGGCTAGTTCAAGCATTAAAGCATTTCCTGAGCTGTTACATGTAGCTGTTTTCCCCCACGCGTCTAAGTGCCCATTAACTAGTACAAACATATCAGGCTCGCTATTACCAACTATTTCTGCTATAGGTTGCTTAGCCTTAACCCAACTTTTGATGTTTTCTACTCTTAGCCACGCTTTTACACCCTTTTTACCCAACATTTCTTTTAGACGTTCTCCCGCTGCTCTTGAAATATTTATCGAAGGTATTTTTGGCATTAGTTTCCAACTTTCTGGCGTTGGATTCCCCCAAACCCATTTTATAGCACCTTTACCGATGGTTGATTTATCACTAGGCCCCCAGTTCATCAACACTAGGGCTTTGGCCCCATATTTTTCTGCAATTTTTGCCTTCTCAGGTCTAGGAGGTGAATAAGACAGTTCTGCTAAAATAATTTTTCCTTTTACGTCCTTTTTCTTAAATTCGTCTTCGCTACCTGACCCAACGTATTCTAGTTCTCCCTCAATTCCTTCTGGTGCAGTTGAGTAACAGTGGAGGTTAGGGAAACTTTCCACTACCAATTGTTCAGGTTGAATTATCTTAAATTCTGAGATCCCTGGAAAACTTGTGTAGACATAAAACTCATCTATTCTTGGTTCTAGGCCATAGGCTTTTAAAACACTTTTGATATATTTCGCGGCTTTTTCCATTTCTTTAGTTCCGGTTAGGCGTTCTCCGATTTCCACTAGGAATTTAACATGTCTGTAGATTTCTTCAATGGAAAAGGATTCGATGATCTTATTTTCTAGCTCTTTTAGATCAACGTTTGAAGACATACAAAGACTCCCCTTCAACGATGTAGTATAATCAGAAGTACCTCAAATATAACTTTGCTATATTATCTTATCCTTTCTGAAATAGAATCTCTTCTAAAAATAAACGCACATAAAAATAAAGCAAAAGAAAATTATAAAACTAAAAATTACACATGACTTAAACTACTTAAAAGAACTTGACAACTTTTTCTTGTAACTAAAAATAAAAATTTACCTCCAATATAGATAATTAACTCTATAATTAAAGCTAGGCCCATAAATGGTAAAAATTATACATGTTTTTTAGATTCTCTGTAAATTTAGAGGTAGCGGACGTGAACACTATGTTAACTGATTGTTTCTTCAATATAACCTTTTATTTTTAATTATTTTAAGAAAAGGAGACCTAGGGGTAGACCTAAGATCAGTGAAAATATCATTGAAAGTAGAATGTATCTGTATGTTATGCTTGTTTTTGCATTGAAATATTTCAGCGTTAATGCTAGGCATAGGTGTATTGGTGTGATTAAAACGCTTAGAACACCTCCTAGGTAGGCGATGAAAATAGAAAATGGGTCAATACTCCCACCGGGCGCTAGAATATTTATTAGAACTGGAAATGACATCGCAACGAATACAAACTCCCCTGAAGTTGCCAGACCGATTATAAATGGAATCAAGAAAAGCACTAGGTAAATGGGTAAACCCAAACTTATCGCTAAACTGTAAAGTTTAAGATTCACACCGCTGTTCATCACATATTCCTTATATATCATAACCATAGCTATGATCAAAAGAATTTTCGGGTTAAACGCAAATTTAAGGGAACTTTTTATTTTAGACTTGTTTGGTCTGTAAACTAAGGACGTAAGAACCACAACAATTACCAAGGAATAAACAATATCCAATCTTAAACCTAGAACCAAAACTATGACAACTAAGAAAGGCCAAAAACCCTCAGCAATTGCTTTAAAATCTCTATTGCTCTTTTCATCTAAGTTTTCACCCGTATTTTTAAGTAAAGGGAGAACTACAAGCAGACCTCCCACAATAGTGGCCAGGCTAATGGGATATGTACAAGATATGACTTGCCAAACCTTTACGTTTAACAGTATAGAAGCTACTATGAGGGACTGGTAAAGAGGCCAAACCGTTACCCATATATGTCTAAACCAGAAATTTATGAAAGTAGCTTTTTCTCCCCCAATTTCCAAATCGTTAAGATAGAGATCTTTAAGCATAACAGCTGAAACTAAGGCCCCTCCAGGCATAGGTATTAAACCTACAATTGAAGGTAGAAAAATTGCAGTAAATTTTTTGTTAATACTTGACATGCCTTTTACAATTTTATCCATTACACCGACATTTCTTAGCAAAGCGGCGAAATAAAAAGCAAGAATAAATGCTAGAAATAATCTTAAAGTTGAGAAGGAGAAGAGACCATGACAAGTGTTTTCAATCAAATCCTTAATGTTGAAAACAAGCACACCAAACAGGAAGGTGGAAATAGTAAGCGAATATGATATGTCAACTTTTCTAAACACTAAAATGAACAACGCTAGAAGGCTAACGACTAAACTAATTAGTGGATCCATCGCATAAACCTCAACTTACTGTTGACACAAGTTGATATTAAATTCCAATTTATATTTTACTATAAGAAAGGTGTCGGTGTTTATAAAAAATTTAGACAAGGATGCCGCTTTTTTACAGCAACTAGCATTTTATAACTTTACAAAGTTCAAATTACTTATATTTGAATATTTAACTTACAGGTTGTACTATCCAAATTTGAAATAGCATGATAAATTCATTTAGAAACTTGAAAGACTACAAAATAATGATTTCGTTTATTCACTTGATGCTCCAAAGACACTAATACGGTACTTTGTCTGTTAATATTTTCTGAACCATGCCTTTCACAAATTTTGGTACATAATTTCTGCTTGATAGAAGTTTTCTCAGCTTTAAAACCATTTTTGGAACATCTATCTCCATAGGACAAGCCTTGACACATCTCTCACACAGTGTGCACGTATATGCCAATGGAAAAGCCTTTTCAAGCCCGCCTGCAATAAATGCAGTCCATATTGTACCAATACCTCCAAAATACTTATATCCATAGTAACCAGTTGTAAGAGCGTAAACCGGACATTCATAGAGACATGCCCCACAACGAATACAGTATAGAGCTTCCCTAAACACAGGATCTTTAGCAATTTCACTACGACCATTATCTAATAAAATTAAATGTACTTCCTTAGGTCCATGAACACCGTAAACTGGTACTTTTTCTATATCTCCAGTTTTACTTGGACCTGAAATTATTGAAACAAAACTAGGAGCATAGTATGAAGCGTAACGGGAAACAACCTCTACAAGAAGCATACCATCCATAAGTGTTGGAACTATTTTTTCAATGCCAGCAAGCGCAATATATACTGGAGGAGCGTTGGTGGCAAATCTAGCATTTCCTTCGTTTTCTATTACGAAAATAGATCCCGTATTTGCACAAACTGCATTAGCCCCACTAATTCCAACATCAGCCTTGAAAAATTTATCCCTAAGAAAACTTCTTGCAATAGAAACTAGCTGATTAACATCTGGGGGTAGTTTTTTATTAACTATTTTTGAGAAGAGTTCAGCTACCTTCTCTCTTGGAACATGAATTGCTGGGGAAAGAATATGCATAGGTTTGCTGCCAAGGTTTTGCACTATAAATTCGCCTAGATCGGTTTCATACACGGTATTTCCCCTTCTCTCCAAGTATTCGTTTAAATCTAGTTCTTCTGATGTTATCGATTTAGATTTTACAATTATTTTCCCTGAACCCACGATTTCATCAAATATTTTAAGAGCATCTTCAACGGTTTTAGCGTAGTAGGCGTGTCCTTTCATGGTTTCAAAAGATTCTATTGTCATTTTGACCATTTCATCTAAATGTGTAAGAACATACTCTTTTACTTCCCTTAGTTTCTTCCTTTTTTCTTCAACTTCAGGATACCTTTTAATAGCTTTATCTCTGTTAGCTCTGAAAGATTTTATAGCCCTTCTAAGAGCTGTTCTTATAAACTCGTTATCTAACGCTTCATACAATTTGTTTTTATAATCAAACCATTCCTCATCGATTTTATTCATTATCATCTCCCCCTAATGCCAATGCTAAGATTTGCTCTATATTATAGACTTTAATTCCTGTTTCCGTTTCTCTAACACCGTCTTTAAAGTTAAGATAGCAAGCTGGACATGCAGTAATTATTGCATCAACGCTGAGAGGGACAATTTCATTTTCTATTTTCTCTTTTGCGATTTCGACTGCAACTTGAGGGAATGTGGCTTTTAAGAGGCCCCCTCCACCACAACATGTTGAATTTTCTCTGTTAAGTTTTAATTCTATTAGGTTAAGTGACTGTATCATGTTTAAAAGCGCTCTTGGTTCTTCATAGATTTGACGATATCTTCCTAGTTCACAAGGGTCGTGGTAGGTTACTCTCATTGTTGGAGTTATTTTTAAATTGAGTTCTCTTTTCTTAGCGATTTTGTATACAAACTGTGTAAAATGGTAGAATTCAAAAGGTAAATTTCTGTTTAATATTTTGGGGTAGTATTCTGAGAACATTCTGTAGCATGCAGGACAAGAGGTAACAATTAGGGATACTTTCTTTTTGGCAAATCTATCGACCACTTCTTTTGCGATTGGCTTTACTTCTCCTTCATAGCCTGATAAAATTAAGGGCATTCCACAGCATATATCTTCCCCAAAAACTTCAAATTTAATGTTTAAACTATCAAGGACTTTGCTTGCAGAATCATAAATTTCTCTGGCCATTTTCGCAACAGTACATCCTATGAAAAAACCTATTTTACCATGCATGGAAATTACCCCATTTATTTTTACAAAATTTAAACTAAACAATAATAGATGTATAATTCGATATAACTTGACAATAAAAATCTTCAGTTCGACAACTAAGAAAATATAACAAAACAACGTTTGAAATTAAGTAAGTTCATTTTTTAATTAAACATAAAATAGAAAATTTTACCATATTAACTGTAAAGATACTTTATGTTAAACATTTCTGCCACTACCTTATCTAAAGCGCCGACATCTTCCTTAGATAACTCACTTAAAGAATATTTCCCAAGAGCTGATGCAAGCATTTGAGCTTCAACTTTTATGGCCTCCACAAAATTAACTATGCCATCTGCTTGATTATGGAGTTTTTTCACGGGTTTATTTGCCGGGCCAAAGCGTCCTTCACTTGCAATGATAAATGGTCTAGCCATAGCTACGCCGTCTGCACCTAAACATAAACTTTTTACTAAGCGTCCTCCTTCAAATAGTCTACTCGCTATTATCATACTTGTTTTAATTCCATGTTTCTTAGTGTCTGCAATCTTTTTGAGACATACTAATGTTGGATATCCCAGTTCTCTCATCGCGGCTATAGGGCTCATACCTGTTCCGCCTTCTGATCCATCGATAGTTATGCAGTCCACACCTGCTTTAAATGCAACATCTATTATTTCGTCGAGATCCGCGTATGGTCCCAGCTTTAACCATATTTTAACCCTTGGATAATTATTTTTTGCAAGCTTTATCATATCGTTCAAAATTTCTTTTGTGAAGGTTCCAGGGACTGAATGCCGCTCATACCATTCTCTCTCCACTTTTTCAGGGTCATCTGGGAAAAGAACTTGTCTTTAAGTCTCAATGCTAAATCTCTTTTAACCTTAACTTCCCCGCCGAGCCCCGGCTTTGCGCCTTAACCTCCCTTTATTTCAAAAGCCTATTAAACCTCGATCTATGTACTCATCTAAGTCTTTGTCGGAGTATATTTTGTTCCATAGCTCGGCATTTGCGTCCTCCACGTTTTGCTGTATTAAAACTCCTCCGCAATCATCGTTTACATGTTCCAAATATTTCAAAATTCTTTCTTTGAGACAGGGTTGGCCGCTAATTCTTTTGTCGTAGCCTCTCATGTTTATGACATTTTCCCCTATGACTTGTATTATTCCTGCTCTGGCGCTTCCTTCGCTTAATATTAGTCCTCTTTTGTTAGCTACATCTGTTGAGCCCATGGCAGCGACTACAAGGGGCAATTTAACTTTAAAACCACCTAATGTGGTTTCGGTTTCAACATCTATGAAGAGTGGTTCCCTGCCGAGTTCAACAGATTTCTTTAACCTACTGGGCAAAAATAGGCGTGGAAGAAGAACAATATGGTCTAAGGTAAGGAACTAGGGTATCCTTCGAAGTATATGTCTCCTCCTGCTTGAACGCCTCCAAACTCTTTTGAAGGCAGAAAGGGATAGAGCGCGTCTCTTCCGTAAACTGCTTTTCTAGCTATTTCGCAAGTGCAGCAAAGGTCGCAGTAAGGGCATCCACCTCTTAGAAGTCTAAAAGGCATAAATGGGCCCCCTATGGTGAATATATTCCAGCTACCTTAGGATATGGTCTAGCTTCCCAAATGGCTTTTAGCCCGCAGATGTATCTTGTAAGTCTTTCAACGCCTATTCCGAATCCTGCGCTCGGTGGGATACCGTATTTGAGCATTTCAATGTACCACCCGTATTTTGCAGGGTTTTCACCGGTAGCTTTCATTCTCTCAATAACCTTTTCCACCTTGCATTCTCTTTCAGCCCCTGATACAGCTTCTCCGTAGCCCTCTGGGTAAAGCATATCAAAATCTCTGAGAATCCCTGGTCTCTCCGGGTCTTCACGGTCATAGAATCCCCTGGCGCCACGTGGATAATCATAGATGAAGAATGGGTCTTCAAACATGTACGAAAGTTCTTTCTCAGCTTCCCAAGGTATTTCATGTTCATAGCTCGCTTCTATGCCATGGGATCTCAAAATGTCAACAGCTTCCTTATGTGTTAACTTTTTGAAGGGTCTTCTTGGAACTTTAAGTTCCCTGCCTAAGTCTTTCAAATCTTCTTCATGTTCTTTCAACACTTTTTTGACTACATATGTTAGTAGGCTTTCTGCGATTTCCATGGCGTCGAAATAGCTTGCATGTGCTTGTTCAATGTCTATTTGCACAAATTCCACTAAGTGTCTACCTGTTTTAGCTGAATCTAGTGGTTCTAGTCTTATGTTTGGTGAAAAGAAGTATATTTTTCCAAGAGATGCCATAGCCATTTGCTTGTAGAGTATTGCGCTGCTCATTACCTTGTATTCGCGTCCATAAAAGTTGAAGGTTACTTGTTTAGCGCCTCTGATACCTGGGTCTGTAACTGGCCCGATGATTGGGGGAAGGAGTTCAATGAAGCCTAGTGAGTTAAGGTATTCTCTAGCAGCCGTACATATGGTGGCTTGTATTCTAAGTACTTTTTTCATACGTGGATGCCTTATTGTTATGTAACTTTTTGATAAAGAGCTTAGAGAACTCAGGTCCAGCTCTTTTACATATGCTGTTTCCGCCATTTTTCTCACAAAGCCTATTAAAGCATTGATCAACCCATAAATCTTTTGCGAAAAAACTCGTAAAAATTATAATAAATAACATGTTTTCACTTAAAATCATGTAATTTATACATCATATATGGTGAATATATGAAAAAATTATAGTCAGCAGAACTAGGTTTAAAAACTAAAATAAGTAGACAAAGAATTTTATGGAAAAATATTAAAATTTTATCGGCTTATTTCAAAACCTATTACGTCCAGATTTAAACATGGTATGTAAAGGTCGACTTAAATATTGTTGCAATCTCCTTCTTGTAATAGTCTACGTTTTACTATTTCTGTACTTTTATTGCTTATTTTTCTTTGCCATTCTTCGACAATTTTTCTTGTTAAGTAGTCATGCTCAAACCTATCTTTTAGGATCAAGTAAGTGAGAAAAATAACTATTTTCTCCTTTCTTATAGGTGACCCATCGCATTTTTGTACTACGTGCAGTAATTCGTGAACTAAGGTTTGAAGGTTTTCACCTACATCTTCCTTCAGAAATATGGTTTTCTTTTTCCTGATGTATAGTCCACGTATAAATTTTGCTTGTTTAACTGCTATTTTTTGAGCTTTTTTCTTAGTGTAACCTTTCTTAACGTAGATGTTTGTTAAAATTTCAACGAAGTATTCTTCTGTAGAAATATAAACTTTTACTTCTGGTAGCTTTATTTTCAGAAAATTTTCTACTAGGTTTCTGGCTTTGTTAAATAATTTATGTAACTTGTCTGTGTACCAGTATTCAATCAATTAGATTCATCTCTATTAGGGAATGCATAATCCATTTGAAGTGCTCCTTTAATATTGGTTCGTATTTTTCAATTATTTCCGTTAATTTTTCTGGATCCGCTTTTTCTCGCCCTTCTATTATTGATTGAAAGTAACTGCCAATTTGCATAATTATGCTTTCCTTGTAAAACATGGCTAGATGCTTTGTTCTAGGGTTACCAGCTAGTTTATATTTTCCTCGATTAACTTTCTCAACAAACCCGTTTTCAATTAACATTTTTAAAACATTGTAAACTTGATTTCTACTTAACTTTGTTTTTTCAATAATTTCATCTACAGTTAGCTCGCCCCATATTGCGAGTAATTCAAGAATTCTATGCGTGGAAGGTATGCCTAAAATTTCGTGTATCGCTTTCAATCTTATCACACTTACATGGTACAATTTGTACTATATAAGTGTATTGATTTTCCATTTAAAAGAAACCTATAAAAACACAATTTAAATCTTGAACATAAGACTACAATTCTCCACAAAATTAACTATCCAAATAGTGCTTAGGGATTATAATGATCGCTATAATTGATTTTCACGGCCAATACGTACATGTTATAAGGAATCGTTTAGCTGAACTCGGCGTTGAAGCCATCAACGTTAAAAATTTCGAAGAACTTGAAAAAATACCAAACCTTAAAGGAATTATTTTAAGCGGTGGACCCTACTCTGTTTACGAAGAGAAAGCTAAGAAAATCGATAAGAGAATTTTCGACTTAAAGGTACCTATCCTAGGAATTTGCTATGGCCATCAACTTATTGCTTATCTTTTAGGCGGAGAAGTTAAAAAAGGCACCCCCGAGTTTGGATTCACCCTATTCTATCCAAAAGAAGACGTTTTATTTGAAGGTTTAGGACAAGAGGAAATTGTTTGGATGAGCCACCGCGACACAGTTTTCTCAATACCAGGTGGAGAAATCATAGGTTCAACTGAAAAATGTAAAATCGCAGCTTTCCGAGTAGGGAAAAACATTTACGGAGTACAGTTCCACCCAGAAGTCTCACACACCATCAATGGCGACATCATATTCAAAAATTTCGCTTTCAAAATATGTAGTGAAGAACCTAAAAAATGGGACGTAAGACAATACATAGATCAAATAACAGAAGAACTGCAGAGAACAGTTAAAGGACCAGCAATTCTAGCTTTGTCAGGTGGGGTAGATTCCACGACCTGCGCTGCATTAGCCCAGAAAGCTGGCATAGATGTGCACATAGTTTACATAGATCACGGATTCATGAGATATGAAGACGAGTGGGTAAAGGATACCGATCTCTTCGACGTAACCTATATCGACGCTTCAAAGGCCTTTTTTGAGGCCGTTAAAGACGTTTTAGATCCAGATGAAAGAAGAAGAATCATTGGAAAACTGTTCATAGAGTTTTTCGAAAAGGAAGCTAGAAAAATCGGTGCAAAATATTTGATTCAAGGAACAATTGCACCTGACGTAATTGAATCTACCCGCGGTGACGATGTCTCTGGGCCTGGGTTCATAAAGTTACATCATAATGTTGGGGGTTTACCTGAAAAACTGGGTATGAAAGTTGTAGAGCCGCTTCGACCCTTATTCAAGTATCAGGTTAGAATATTGGCAAAAGAGCTTGGATTACCTGATTTTATTGTGAATCGCCAGCCTTTCCCTGGACCTGGACTAGCTATTCGAATTCTAGGCAAAATAACTCAGCAGCGATTAAAAACTCTTAAGGAAATTACCGATGTGGTTAGTAAAACTCTTGGCAAATATAATTATTCACAGTATTTTGCCTCTTTAATACCGAATAGAGGAAACTTTGTGAAAAAGGGATTCTTATTTGATGTGCTAACGATTGGCGTGAAAGGTGATAGTAGAGTATTTGGAAAAATTCTAGGTATAGATGTAGATGATACATACTTTAACCTATTAAGATTGCAAAGCCACTTAACCAGTTTATATCCAGAGATAACTCGTGTCGTAACCAGAATTACCGGAGACTACGGTAAAGGGGATGCTGTAATTATTAGAGCTGTTTTAACAAAAGATTTTATGACTGCAACCCCAGCAAACGTACCGAGAAAAGATCTTGAAAAAATTGCGGAAATAGTGATGCAACAAAAAATTGTAAAGTATGTTGGCTATGAAATTACAACAAAACCTCCAAGCACAATAGAGTTAATATGACCAAAGTATTACTAAATACCGAGAATTTTTGGATTCAAAGATAATATTGCTTTGTACATCAAGGGAATTTAGTTCGTCTTTTTCTAAATTTATCTAATGATGTATAAACCTTTATACCTGCTTCTTTAGCGAGTTTTAGAGCTCTATCATCTACAAAGGGGGAAACTATCATAAGTTCTGGTTCAACATTGAAGACTCTCTTATATAATGAAGCAGTTTTAATGAAAGTGCCAACATCACCACGACTAACACTCGACTTCACTTCAATCAAAACATGTTTGGAATCAATAATAGCTAAATCGATATCAACCATACTAGGTCGACCAAAAACATAACCTTCAGAATCGTAGTAAGTCCATTTTTCGACTCTAACACCAAAATATTTTTCAAGCAGCGCACGGACACCTTCTCTGAAAGCATCCTCCGCATAGATCCCCCAGCGTGCACCTAAAGCTTGCAAATAATGTGCAAAATTTTTCATGCCAATATTGAAATCCTCGCGAAGAGCCTTAACCTCGTCCCAAAGCTTAGCTGTCTCGCGAGAAAAATCCTCCCGAAGCTTAACAGTCTCCTCGCGAAGAGCCTTAACCTCGTCCCAAAGCTTAGCTGTCTCGCGAGAAAAATCCTCCCGAAGCTTAACAGTCTCCTCGCGAAGAGCCTTAACCTCGTCCCAAAGCTTAGCTGTCTCGCGAGAAAAATCCTCCCGAAGCTTAACAGTCTCCTCGCGAAGAGCCTTGATTTCTCCCCACATTTTTATTGTTTCC
>Ga0190363_1000654_pt1 | contig 20612 bp, 21 predicted proteins | sample 48721867_MG_FD_161272 | JGI IMG/M metagenome (GOLD analysis project Ga0190363, IMG submission 161272) | Hydrothermal vent microbial mat bacterial communities from Southern Trench, Guaymas Basin, Mexico - 4872-18-6-7_MG | ecosystem: Environmental > Aquatic > Marine > Hydrothermal vents >... | reverse complement strand
AATGTAAAGTGGCCCCTGAAATATTTAGGTTTTCTTGTCTTAATGTAGGGGCCGCTTGCTGGCAATGGTGTTGGTAAAGTAGTTTACTTCATCTTCTTGGTGGTTTCATGCTTTCTACCGACACCACCATCGAGGACTATAGTATATATGGCATTTACCTAGTTGATCCTAATGACCTAAAACTTCATGAGGAATACATTAAGGAGCATTTAGAGAAATTAAAAAGACAAATAATTAATGATGGAGTTCTAAAAAAGCCTATAATAGTTGAGAAAAATACTATGATTGTTCTTGACGGAACACATCGGGTAACTATTGCTAGAGAATTAGGGTTTAAGCGTATACCAGCAATTCTAGTTAACTACTCAGAAGTTAAAATACGCTCATGGGCGAGGGTATTTCATGGGAGAAACGTTGAGAAATTAGCTGCTAAAATGCTCTGTAAGAATGTTAAAGAAAGGGGGAAACCTCAGCATAGGCGAAGTATTGTTATTGTTATCAATGGTGAAAAACGCTTAACCGTAAAAACAAGTAAGTCTATACTTGAAATTTATAGAGAATTACATTTATTCGAGAAGTGGATGTTAAGCAAAGGATTTTTTGTAGAAATAGTCCCAGATTATGAGGTTGAGAAACGTAAGTACAATGGCTTAGCTGTAATTCCGCCTTGTATTGAAAGGAGGGAAGTGATAAATGTTGTTAAACAGGGCTATGTTTTTCCACCTAAATCAACAAGACATATTCTTAGAAGAAAAATACCTGATGTAAACATAGCCCTACATGAACTTGTTAAATAATATACTATGTAGACTCTTACTTCTTTTCCTCGATAATCTTTAAAATGTTTACCCTTCCTCTCCTAATAACTCTGATATAGCCTAATTTCTCGAGTTTTCTTATTTTCCGAGAAATCGTCGATTTAGGTAATCCCGTGTACCTAACTACGACTGTTTGAGCAACTTCTCCTCCAAATTTACGTATTATTTCAAGTATTTGTTTATCTTTATTATCGAGTAACGGTGCTTCCTCTAGGATAACTTCTCCTCTTCCTTTAGCGACGAAATTTAAGAATAGCTACAGCAATGATAACTACTACACCTATTATTATTGCCCATAGCAAGTATTCGTAAGGTACAGGCATCGTTGTAGGAGCTGCTGTAGGAGAAGGAGAAGGTGTAGGCGATGGTATTGCCGTTGGTGTGGGTAAAGGAGTTGCAGTTAGTAATGGTAGAGCGTAATCCACTGATATTTCTCCTGGCTCAAAAGTTATCAGTAGTTTCTTACCTTCGACCTCCTTTATAGCTTTAGGTGTACCTATAATATCTAGTATTGAGGTTCCTTTCGGAAATAATATGTTAACAGGCCCGTCATTAAAAGTAAGGCTGATAGTCCAAATTGGACCTTCTTTCTTTGTTAAAGCTCTGGTTAAATATTCTACATAGGCCTTAGTATTGTTAACTACAAATATGCTTATTTTATTCTCTGATATTTCATAATTCAAGGGCATGCCATTTTCATCGTAAACTAATAACCCTTCTGGAGCCTCATGTAACGTTATATTAATCGTAAATACGCCTGGCTCCGTAATTACTATTTCTATCTTAACATGTACTGTGCCATCATAGCTTACGTCAATAGTTTCTGTTACTACATATGTCTGAGCACATAGAGGTTCCATGAACACTATAAACAGTATTAGCGTAAATACCGTTAGTTGTGTAAATAACTTTTTTGACACCATGTACTTCACGGTCTTTTACCTCTTTATCAATCTAGAGATACGTGGGATAAAGATAATTAAACTTTCTCAACTAGTAATTTCTCTAAAGCATTAACTATGTGTTCTACGTCTTCTTTACTTATCATGTAGGGTGGTAAGTATCTTAAAACGGTTTCACCGGCTCTAACAGCTAATACGCCATAGTCTTTAAGCCTAATCGCTTCTTCCTCGGGGTTTCTTCCGAAATCAACGCCTAACATGAGTCCTAGTCCTTTAACCTTAAAGTTCAATTTCATATCTTCAATAAGTTCAATAAGTTTTTTACTAAGTAAGTCTCCTTTGATAGCAGCTTGTTCTGGCACATTTTCGCTTAATAACACGTTAATTGCTGCAGAAACGGCAACGCAGGCTACGGGGTTTCCCCCATATGTTGTTCCATGATCTCCTATTTCAAGAGACTCTGCTACTTCACTACATGTAACTACAAAGCTTACAGGATATCCTCCTCCAACCGCTTTACCTGCTACTAGGATATCTGGTTCAACGTTATAATGCTGGAATGCCCATATTCTTCCGGTTCTTCCGAAACCGCACTGAACTTCGTCAAATATTAATAGCGTGCCCGTCTCCAGCGTTCTTTCCCTTAATGCCTTAAGAAATTCTCTTGTAGCAACATTTATACCACCTTCACCTTGTATAGGTTCAACAATTACAGCTGCTGTTTCCTCATCAACTACCTTGTCTACGTCTTCAACATCATTGAACCTGACAAAAACCACCCCTGGAATTAGCGGTTGATAAGGCTCTCTGTATTTGGGTTTCCATGTTACCGATAGGGAACCCATTGTTCTGCCGTGAAATGCGTTCTCAAAAGCAATTATTTTCTTCTTCTTAGTTGCTTTTCTAGAGAATTTCAAAGCAGCTTCAACAGCCTCTGTTCCAGTACTTTGGAAGAACACGTAACTAAGTTTCTTAGGCAAGATTTTGCTTAGATCCTTAAGTACTTTATCTCTAGCATCATTGTCTATAGAATACGGTATCATCATTAACTTATTTAATTGTCCAACTATAGGTTTTACAATCTTAGGATTGCAATGCCCCAGGAAGGCAACACCATAATTTGTATGGCAATCCAGATACTTATTACCCTTATCATCCCAAACATACTGCATATACCCTTTAACAATTTTCAATCCATACTTCCTGTAAACATTAATTATCTTTACTTGGTTCATAAAAATCACCTATTGACCTAACATAAATTTCAAACATATACATGTACATAAGCTTTCCTTATAAAGTAACTACAGCTTCAATACTGGAACTTTACCAAACATTTTAAGCTCAACTATCGAGCCAGGATCTGCTGAAATAGGTATAAGCCTTAAACCTAGACTTCTACCTTTAGTTTCAGCCAGCGACTTCAAATCCAATATTAACTTGGCAATGACCTCATAGTTTAGAGGTTTAGCTACAGGCACCATATCCAAGCCGGAAACACAAACTGAGATATAAGATAAAAGATCCTTTATCCCATACTTTCCCTCAATAGCCCTAACTTTTAACAGGTTATCTTCAGCTAAAGGTAACATTATTTCATTAAAACCTGTAGTCCTAATATTAACTTTAGCTACGGTCTCTTTGATTAAATTCATGATTCTACTTATACCCCAGTGTGTACCGTATTCTCCAAAACAGCTACCGGAAGCTAGCTCTATTACCTCTGCAACACTTAGGTCCATCCACGGGCTTGGTGATGTATCTACACCGAAATAGCTTATATTAGCCTCTTTAGAAAACTCAATACCAAAACTCTCAGCTTCCTTAAATACTTCAACCAATTCTGATCTCGATCTTTTCTTAATAGCGTTTTTAAGTTCGTTAATTACAAAAGAAGTCAAGGATAATCCTTCAGTAGCTAGCACGTTTTTGGCTAAGGGAAAATATGGCGTAATAAGTTCTGGTCCTACATGTATGGCTATTTTCGCACCCGCAAATCCCTCAATGCTATTATATATTTTAGAAACTTTAAGCACTTCACTAGCAGTATCCACTTTTATACTAGCAAATACTCTTTCGTAACTCTCTAAAATATCAGCTAGATCAGTTATTCTATGGTCTTTTTCTCCTAAGTGTATAGCCGAAATAAAATCTATATTGTATATTTCAGCAAGTTCTTCGACAAGTTTAGCAATATCTTCAAGGTTTACATCATGCGGAGTGTAGGGCAGAGCTATTCTAAAAGTCCATAGTCTTATACTATGTTTTTCCAAGAATAAATCTAAGGTCTCCTTAAGTCTTGAAAACCTTTCCTCTAAGTAATTTCTAAGTTCATTGATACCCCATTTTTTAGGGTTTAAGAAGCATGTTAATGCCCTAATGTGGTTCATTTTAAACACCCTAAGGTCTTAAATTGTTTAATAAGGCTAACATGATAGAGCCAGCAATTATATCAGCAATACTTCCTGGATTTATTTTTCTTCTATATAGTTTCTCATCAAATCGCTTTAGTAACACTAATCCCTCCTTAATGTCGCTGATTAGAGTATTTAGAACTTCTTTAGCTTCTTCACTAACTTCCTCCTGCACTTCTCTTCCATGTTTTCTGAGAATTAAGGAATCCCTATATTTAGAAAGCAATTCTAAGTATGCTGATATTATAGCTAAGTTCCAGTTTCTAAGTATAGATAGGTACTTGTCTATAGCGTGAAAACCTTCAACAACTATTTTAAGACCGGAAATACAGTTTTCAGAAACAATATCCCATGAGGAAGAATGTTTCCAAACATCCCATAGTGTCTTCTCACTCTCCTTCAACTTCTCTTCAAAAAGTGGGTCAAAAACATCCGGTATTGGTGCTTCAGTAACTCTACCTAGATATGATGGGTTAGCCATTCTGATTGCCTTGTAAAAGAATATAGCATCTTCAACAGTGGTCTTTTCAGCTATCCGTATAGCCCATGAGGAAACTTCCTTAGGATCATAGGTTTCAGAAAGAGATTTAGCGCAAACAAGTGCAGGTACTTCAATAGAAAATATGGTTGAAGTACCTAGGTTCGTGTTTCCACCAACATACCATTTTTTAGCATAACTAACACATTCGAAAATGAATTTTCCAACATCTAACCCGCTTATTTCCCCCTCAGCCACCTTATGATATGTTCTACTAGCGAGATCCATGAGTGGTTTATGCATTGAAGCAGCGCTTACGACGAAGTGTTCATACTTTGTGTCTGGGAAATCATGGTATCTATGAACATTCCCGGGTTTAGGTGTAGCTGTAACTTCTAGAAGAATAGAAGAAATAGCCGCAGTTACAATATCGTATATTATGGACATTTAATATCACATGGAAAACTTCGTGGAGGACCTTTAAACAGTTTTCCTTCAAGACTACATAATTATATTACTATATTGTCTCCTGTTCTTTCATATAAGAAAACGGTGGATGCTAGTTGCTTAAGGAAACTACTTAACTGCTTTAGTACTTCAATATTTCCACGTAAATGCATAGGCACCAAAAGCTTCGGATTAAAAGTTTTACAAAGTTTTCCTAAACCACCATAATCATTGCATTCTACGCATAAATTAGCAAATAAGACATCAAGCTTGCTTATATCCCGTCTTAATTCTTCAACTACTCTACTAAATGTTCGCCATATTATTTTGTTAAATTCTTTAGGTAATGATGGTCTCCGCCAATCCGAATTATCTCCAGCGAAATATACCTTAAGATCATTCATTTTCAGAAAATATGAGACACCTAAATCACTACTTCCTAAAACCTTAATTAGAATACCGTCTAAGCTTAGTTCCTCACCTTCACTAACTTCCCTACACTGCTTTCCTGCATCATTACAAACCTCACCTACATCCCTAGATATGATGCATGTAAACCTTTTAGCATAATTCTTTAACTTCAAGAATTCTTTGGAAAAATGATCCATATGCGAATGAGATATCATAACCAATAATTCCTTATTGCGCACAATATTTCTAACAAAATCTCTCACTTTTTCATCTAACAATTCAGGGTAATCGAAAACAAGCACCTTATCATTAAACATTAGTGCAAAACAATTATGGAAAACATACACTATCTTTACACGCATTGGTCGTCACCACTGCTAACTAAAATTAGTTACTTACCCAGCTCCTTTAATGCTTCGGAAATTATTTTCTCGATGTATTCTAGGTATTCTCTATTCGATGTAGAATGTTCTACAATGTACTTACAATGCATTAATCTTTCCATAAGTTTATTGAGTTCTTTTTCTAGCTTTAGCTTCTTGAAAGGTTTAATTTTGGTATAGTAGACTAGAGCTTCGATTATTGCGGGAAAAGCTCTATTAAATGTTCTTGGAATGCTTCTTTTGACAACGACATTTATGGGTTTACATACCGCCTTAAATTTCCCATTTACTTCTTCTAGGCTCAGTAATTTGCACTCTATGTATGCATCAGCTGATACAATATGGGGTATAGGGAATTTATTAGATAGCTCGTAGAGTCCTTCATTAGAACACGTTTTGAACACACATTTCATAAAGACGCTTATGTTGTAAACTATGTTTATTGTTAAGTACCTGTTTCTTCTAAGAGCATCCAGAGTTCTCGTTCCTTCGTATACGTAAAAGTATAAGTTATTGTTTTCTAGCTTTACACCCATTGGTGCGCAATTCCATATACCATTTGAAATCTCAGTTACAACTATGGTTTCCGAGAAAGTAGTAGAGCTAAATCCTAGTTCTCTAAGTATTTTCAAGGTTCTAACCTTCACTCTCCTATTAGCTTCCTTAGTCTTCTTAGTGCTCTTAATTTCTCCTTATCACCAATTTTGGCTCTGCAAACTATTTCCTCTAAGTTTTCAACAACTTCGCTCATGACTCTACGATTGACAGGATAAGGTATTCCATCTTTACCTCCAACGGCGAAAGCGTATTTGAAAGGATCGTATGGATGGGTTACAGGATCGTCCCATGATGGTGGCTCATTATATATTAAGTCAGAGACCAGGGCTAAAGCTCTAATAACTGATGGTCCTACACCCCTCTGTATAAGCATCTCTTCTAGAGTTCTAGGCTGTGCTTCATAAACTTTCCCTAGAACTTTCATTATTCTTTCAGCACTTGTGAGCGGCGCGTAGTATATTAGTCTTGGCTTAAAACTTACCATTGATATCGAAGCTTCCGACACGTTAATCCACGAAGTAATCTGATGTTGCCTTTTCATTATTCTTAAAGCTTCAAGATACTGTGTAATGAATTTTCTAGGATTCTCCCTGGCTAGGTCAAGTATTGTTTTCCTAGTTTTCTCAATACCTTCATCTATTAGGTTCAACGATGCAGGATTCTTCTTCCCAGCAATTGCAGTATGCGGTTTTCTAACAAAACTTTGCATGCTCTTGGAAAGCCAGTGATATCTTCTAGCCATTCCTATGTTAACATTCATGCCTTGCTGAATTATAGCCCAAAGCCCAGTATTTGAGAGTATCATTGAATGATGATATAGCGTGTAGCCATCTTGAAGCATTGCACTATCAACTTTAGCTGAAAGTTTAGAAGCTTTTACGAGTTCTTTTTCAATAGAAGATGATACGTTAAGCTTGTTGCAAGCCTCAACTATTTCTTCAGGTACTTTTCTAGCTTTCCTACCCTTACCCCCTAAAACCATAACGCCTAACCGACCATCTTTCAATACTTCCTTAAGAATTCCAAGAGTAACCGTGGTTGAGCCGCTACTATCCCAGTCCATACCTATAATGTTATTAAATGCTTGAAACCATAGAGGATTAGAAAGTCTAATAACAAACTTGTCAGGACCATATTCTTCAACGATAATCTCAACTAGTGCTCTAGCCATACGCTTCATTAGCCTAATTAACCATAGAGGAACGTGTCCTTCATGTAATGGTAAATCAGCAATACCTTCCATACTCTATCTCAAGACACACTATTTTCGCTTATAATTAAAAACCTTTAGGCAAAAACAGAAATAAAACACATTAAGTATTTATTTTACATTACTTAAATTAACTATTCGAGGAAGTAGCTAATGGAATTGCCAAGAGAATGGTTAGAGAGAGCAAGAGTTTTCTTAAAAGATGCATCAAGACATTTAAGAGAAGGCGTATATTGGCTATCGTGTTTTGATTCCCATCAAGCCGTAGAATTTTATCTTAAAGCATTTTCTATAGCATTAGCTGGAATGTATCCTTTCTCGCATGATTTAGTAGAACTATTAGGGTTTCTTGAAGATGCAGGAGTAAAAGTTCCCAAGAAATTGTACGTATATGCTGATGCTTTAACTCCACACTACACTTTATCAAGATATCCGGGAAGAAAACATTTGAAGTATAGTAAAGAACTAGCTAAAAGGTGTTTAAAATATGCAAAGAAGATCATCGAGTGGGTTGAGAAAGAAGCTTCTAAGAAGAGTTAGAGAAAACATTGCGAATAGTGATGAGCTCTTTAAAAAATACGTAAAGAAGATAATAGCAAAGTACCCTAAATCATCGATTGCTCTCATAGGTAGTAGAGCTAAGAACTATGCATTACCCTACAGCGACTATGACTTAGTAATTATTCTAAAGCGTGTACATAATACTTTCAAACTTATAGAAACCATTAGGAAACATAAGCCCAGAGGTTTTAATTTAGATCTTATAGTTTTAGAGGAAAGTGAACTAGCCGATCCCATAGTTAAGGCTATGTTAAAAGATTGCGTAGTACTTTATGACGGATTAGGAATTTTTAAATGTCCAAAATGAACCTTGCAACCCACTTATTGTTCTTCCTACTTATAGACATTTGATAATATGTTGCGGCTTTAACTTCTACTTCAGGTTCATGTTTTTCAGGGTTAAATTCTTCGCCCCAGCCCTTCGCCTTAACAACGTATTCTTCATTCTCTCTACTTAATTTTTCAACTCTAAACTTGCTGAAAACAAGTGATTCAGAACAGTAGTGGAAAAGCCATTCTTCAAGCCAGTTATAAAGTAGGTTTTCCAAATCGAAACCCTTTACCTCAACTTCTCTAACAACCTTAGGCTCAACCTTATTCACATTAACCATAACATCGAAAAGAGCAAGAGCTGAATTTTCCAGTAATTCTTCTAAAGTATCGCCGTAAGCTTCAATATACGCGTCTGAAGGGTGATCTAGGAATTTATATTTAACCTTCAAAGCGTGTCCACCATAATAAGTAATTTTAGACTGCTCTCTATAATATCCTAAATGTGTATTGAAGTTTAAACATTATGTAAGGTATAGTTTCAATGGTAAAGATTAGTAGGAGGATATTATTAGGTCTGCTGGCATCAAGTATTACAATACCGCTACTTGACCTTTACATAATAGAGCCGGAGTTTATAGTAGCAGTAACGAGAATAGAGTTAAATATTAAGAAGCGGCCACTGAAGCTTGAAAAGTACAGGATAGTACATATATCTGATACTCATTTTGGTTCCTCAAAATTTAGGGCAATATATGATATAGCGTTAAACACTGTAAAGCAGCTAAACCCCGATCTCATAGCTTACACTGGCGATTTGATTTCTAGAAGAGCATTCCTTTATGAAGCTATAAACTTTGTTGAGAAGCTATCGAGTATTTCGCAAGTATGCGCGGTATTGGGTAATTGGGATCATTGGAGTTTAGGGGAAGACATTTTAGCATTCAAGAAGCTCTTAGAGTCAATTGATAATGTACGTGTATTGGTTAATGAGAATATTGAGGTAGAAGATAATTTCTACATAGTGGGTGTTGATGATCCATATACAATGCATGATAGACTAGATAAGGCTTTACAAGGAATTAAAGAACATAGCGTGATAATTCTTTTAGCTCATTCACCTGAAATTGTAGGTAAAGCTGCAAATAAAGTTGATATAATTCTTGCCGGCCATACTCATGGAGGTCAAGTAGTTTTACCGTTACTAGGACCCTTATATGTTCCCTTACCAAGGAAGTATAGAAGGTATGTTTCTGGTCTTTTCAAAGTAGGCGAAACATACATGTATGTCAATAGAGGAATAGGTACGAGTATTTTACCTATAAGGTTTATGTGCTCACCTGAAGTAACATGCTTAGATTTTAAATGGGATACTTCTCAATAATTAACACCTCATATTCTCTAAGCTCGGTAACGTTATGTTCCAAAATTTTCCCTTTAGGTTCTAAAATGATTTCCTTGTTCCTCAATGGATAACTTATTTTTACCTTTCCACACTCGTTTTCTAAACGTACTTTTATTTTAATGTTAAATATTGGTATGACAGATCTAGGCGGATGGACAGCATATGGTTGACTATATCCTGGCAGCGGTTGCTTAGTTTTCCCTAGTGGCATAGATAGTATTCTCTGATTGTACGTATGGTTAAGTAGGTGCACTATGTAGTATTCTTCTCCTTCAAAAATACTTGCCTCTACGGTTTCAGGAGCATAAACCTCTATCGGAGGTTTTTCATGTACAAGATACTTTATACTATTAGCTATGAGCGTTGAATATTCTGGTAATCCCGTTCTCCAATAATGTCTGCCTAGCTGAAATGAGAAATATGTTAGCGATTTATTCACAACTATAGCTGGTTCTTCAGTTAAGGGACCCATAGGTGGGGGACTTCTACCTAGAGTGTATTCAAAACCGTAAGTTGCTAAGGGTAAAGCCACTCTAGCCGCAATTTTTACCTTATCTGTTTCTATTCTTAGTCTTGCGTGATTTCCTAAGCCTTGTTCTACACGTGTTTTTCTAAAAGTATAGCTCATGTCTCCTAGCAGTATTGTTTTTGAAACGTTTTCTGAGAGCCTATCGTCTTCTAACACTATATAGCTCCAAGGTGTCTCAAAAACCCCTTCATAGTGGAATCCCATTATGTTTGATAAGCCAAAGTCTCCTCTTTCTATACCTTCTTCGTCTAATATAGTTGCTTGATATGTTATTATTAACTTGCCTTGGTTCTCAGCATATCTATATATTGTTTCTAATGCTCTATCTGATACACATGCCGTATTTGCTAGGATTATTAGTTTGAACTCTTTTATACTATTGTAGTTTTCTAAATCCTTGTCAGCAATGAACTCTACAGGTATATGCTTGTGAATTAGTGCGTAGTAGAAACCTCTCGTTTCATCAACATATACTGCTGGATTATTTTTACCATACCAGTCTCTAGTATTGTTCGAAGCTACTATGCCAACGTATTTTAATGGCTCAGCTTTTTCCATGTACTCTTCAAGTTTCTCTATTTCAGAGTAAACTTCAGCAACAGCATCTATGGTTCTAGAATCCTGAGCTAAAGTGGAGGAGAAGAAAAGTATCCATGGTGAACCACCAGCTATGAAAGCTTCTCTAAGACCCTGCTTGATAGCTAAGGGTGTTGTAGAGGTAACGGTCCTGTACATGTGGAAAACGTTTCTAGAAGCCCATACTGGCTTATTTCCGCTCATAGCTCTCGTCAGCCTAACCATTTCGGAAATAAAGCCTGGAGGTTGGTAGTCAGCTTCACTACACTCTGCGAAGACAGCATCTACAATATCTCTTGCTTCTTCAACGATCTTATTTGCTCTACCAGCCCATCCTGCTGGATGATTATTGTACATGAACAAAACATTCTTCCTAGTGGTTTTCGCTGTTTTCCAAAGTTTTCTCATAGCCTCTAAAACAACCTTATATCGCCACTTCCAAGCTTCCCGCCATTCCTTACTTTCCCAGTTTTCTTCTCTAGGTAGCTCATAACCTGTTTCTTTGTAGAACTTTTCTCTACAGTACTTACAATAGCATGATTTCTGATAATCTGGTTGGTATCTGAAAGAGTCGAGAAGTACAGCATAGGGTTGAAGTACGCTTAATGCTTCCTGTACTTCACGTTCTAGGTAGTTTAGATATGGTGAATTTAAGCACATCATAGGCCATTGAGGTCGCTTAACTTCTAAACCGTACGGTATGTGTTCTAAAACTATTGGTTCACCTTTAACATTTACTTGAACCCATTCCGGATGTTCCTCATACATGTGCTTATTAGCGGTATGTGCAACCATAATAACTACTTTGATATTGTCCTTACTTGCTAGCTCAATTAGCTTTTCAAGGCATGTATCCTTTGTTAATCTGGGATGTTTAGGTGCGACTTCACCTTTCAAGTACAGTCTTCTTCCCCAAGCATCTCTAGCAAAAACAACGATAACATTAGCATGCATTTTCTTAGCACATTTAACGAGATTTTCAGCAGTAAATTCTCTAATAAAATAACCGTACGGATCCTCTAAGTTGTATTGAACAGCTCTAACATACTTTCCCATAAATTACCATCCACGCACTGCTACGTATTCCTATAGTTTTCAAAACATTTTCAAAATGCGGGGATTATTAAAATTACTTGCTCTAAGCTACTAGCTTTCATGCTAACTAGGTCATAGGAGAGAGTATGAATAAGCAGTAGCATGTAGGTGTAAAAACTCTGCTACTTTTATAAGCCTAGTTGCTTTCTAATGTACTGATCTATTTCGCTTCCTATTTGTACTGATCTTCTATATGACTCTTCTATAGTCTTCATTAGCGCTGCTTTTACGCCTTCAGATTCCAATACCATAATTCCTCTAATTGTTGTTCCTGCGGGTGTTGTAACTTCATCCCTTATTTCTGCTGGATGTACAGGTCTTTTTCTTAGAAGTTTAGCTGTTCCTTCTAAAACATCCAATATTGCTTGATATGCTAAATCTCTAGGCATACCTGAAGCAACAGCACCTAAAACCAATGCGTCAACTATTTCCGCAAGAAATGCAGGGCCGCTGCCTGCAAGGCTTGTCCAAACATCTAATATTTCTTCGGGAACCCAATATACTGACCCTAGGCTTTTAAATAGCTCTTCAACTGCTTGCTTGTTTTCTCCAGCGTTTTCCTCTTTAGCTACTGCTGTTGTAGCTTTCCCTGCTAGGGCATTAATGTTCGGCATTGCGCGGTAAACTTCTGCTTTCCTGATAACCGATGTTAAAGTGCTTATCCTAACGCCGGCCATGATAGATACTACTATTTTCCCCTCCCATGAGCTTCTATTAACTTGCCTCGCAACTACAGGGAAATGTTGGGGTTTAACGCTTAAAACAACCATGTCCGCGCTTCTAACTGCATAGTCGTTGTCTCTTGTAGCTTTTGCTCCAAGTTTCTTAGCAGCACGTAAGGTTACATCACGGCGACCAGTAGCTATTATTTCGACATTACTGTGCTTCCTAACGGCACGAATAATAGCTGAACCCATTTTACCAGCTCCAATAACAGCTAAAGTCCCAATTCTACTTCCTAAAATACTGGTTTTCAAACTACCACCTTTTCGACTAATGTAAAACCTATACATACTACCTTAAAATTATTTCGTACTCGAAGCAAATAACATAGTAAAAAGTTTTCAATGTAATTTAGGAGTATAATTAAATTTTGCTCTAGTAAAATACTGTTACTGAAGGGGAATGTTTGCTAGATATGCTGCATTAGTTAAGAATCTTAGAGGAGTAGTTGTTTTCGATCTAAGTGAGGAAAATGTTAAGGAGGCTATTAAGTGGCTTGTAAACAGGTTTAAGTACAGAAATTTAGGACTACCACCAAGCCTAGTTGAGAAGTATGAAGAAGAAGAAATTGAGAGGTACTTAGAGGGAAAACCTTTCAAAAGAATAGTATATCCTGTACCCGAGCTCAGGAATGTAGCTTCGGTTATTCTAGAAGAAGCTGACATACCATTTGAGCTTTCCGAATCCTTAGTACTAGCATCATCGTATATTTCACCATTACTTGTTTTAGGGAGGAAGTTTCTACCATTTATTGAGAAATTATCTGTTGAAGTTGTTAGAATATGTAAAGATAAAATATTAGATGTTAAACAGTGGAAATTACATCTAAGAATAGCAGACTACACCATACTCGACTTCTACGAGGAATCAGTAATTGAAGCTATGAACCTAATTACTAGATCTCATGTCCTTTCCAAGGAAGAACTAGATTTAGTCTTGGAGAACAGATTTAAGCGTATTAAAGAAGACACGAAGAGGTATTGGAGAATAAAATGTTCTGAAGGTAAGCCTTTCCTATTCTACATTGACATGTTAAATGTAGTAAAAGATAGAATAAAATATTTAAGTGAAAATCAGGCAGCGGCTTTATCCATAGTTCCTGCAGTTCATATTGCACCTTAAGTTAGTATTACCGCATTTAAGATGATGTATAGTTTGGAACTATTGCCGGGAGTTTTGTTTTCTTAGCGTACCATGTATTTAGTACTCTATGGGATGCAATTAGCAAAGCGACACCTACAGGCAATAGTGCTAGTGGTGTTGTTATTCCTGAGGCGAATAGGGCAAATAGTACTGCAGATATTCCTGCCGCTGTTAGGGCATATGGTAGCTGAGTATTGACATGGTCTATGTGGTCTGATGCGCTAAACATCGAAGACATTATTGTTGTATCGCTTATTGGGCTACAATGGTCTCCAAATATACCTCCAGCGAAAACGCTTGCTATTGAAGCATATGTTACTACGTACGGGTCTGCTCCCTGAGCTAAAGCTATCCGCCATGCCATAGGTACCGCTATAGGCATCATAACGCCGAAAGTCCCCCAGCTAGTGCCTGTTGTAAACGCTATGAAGCATGACGCTAGAAATATTATTGCTGGAACAATCATTGCTGGTACGCCGGCAGCTGTAGCTAGTCCTACGACGTATTCTGCTGTTCCAACAGCTTCTGTTGCCGACTTAATGCTCCAGGCTAAGACTAGAATAGCATTGGCTAAGACCATTAGGTACATTCCTCTAACAGTAGAGTCCATTACCTCTTTGAACCTCATACTCCTAGTTACTAATACGGCTACAGCAGCGAAAATGTACGCTGCAAAGGAACTCCATAACAGCGCTGTTGCGGCATCAGCATTCATTAAAGCTTCAGTGAAGGATACAGTCCACCATTGGTCTCCGCCTCCAGTAACCCACATACCAAGTAAGGTAACAATAACCAACACTATAACTGAAGAAACAAACACCCACCAAGGAGCAGAAGATTTAGCAGAACCCAGAACGGTTTCTGTAGGCATTAAGGGTTGTGCGCCCTCCCTAATAACTTTACCTTCACTTACAGCTCTATGTTCTGCTTTAAGCATTGGACCATAGTGTCTTCTAGTAATAACAAGCAGCAACACCAGTATTATAGCTAGAATACTATAGTACCTATATGGTACGCTCATAAGCCAAGCATACATAGCACCTACGTCGGGGGCTAAGGCTATTTTTCCTTCACTAACTAAGCTTTTCAAGTAGTTAAATGAGTCATCTATTAAGCTAACCTCATAACCTATCCATGTAGATACTATAGCTAAGCCAGCTACGGGGGCAGCAGTAGAGTCGACAATGTAGCTTAGAAATTCCCTGCTAACTCTCAGCCTATCAGTTAAAGGTCTAGAAGCATTACCTACAATAACAGCATTAGTATAGTCGTCGAAGAATACTGCTAACCCTAGGAACCAGCTTAGAAAACTTGCCCCCCTAGCTGATTTTATTTTCTTGGATAACTCTGAAGCTAGCGAAAACATTGACCCTGAAACATACAGTACACCTATTAAAGCACCAATTATGAAATCAAACACTAATATTGTTGCATTCCAACTATCAGTTACATTGCTTATAATCCACCCTAGAGTGGTAGCTGTACCTCCAAAAACATCCCATCCTGTAGCCATTAATCCACCTATCCACACACCAGCAAATAGAGCTACAAGCACTTGCTTAGTAATGAAAGCTAATGCAATAGCGAGTAATGGTGGTAATAGGGGTGGTGCAGCAGCTCCTATAGCTAAGACTATGATTAAGGCAACAATATTCATTATGAAACCTTTATTAACTTCCATACCCTTCTGCCCCTTAACCTATTTACTGTACAAAATTCAATTAAATAATTCCACTCTTTAAATTTTTCTTTAATAATCTAAAGAGATTTACATAGAAAAATTTCAAGAAATATAACGATGTATCTTTAACAAATATTTAATTATTCTCTTTCTCTTAAAGAAAATATTATTACCTTGTTTTTAAACCTAAATACTTGTGTCGTACCTTAGCAAGGAAAATAACTGTAGTTTAACTAAGTTAATTGTAGCAATCAATATCGTAGTGTACATTATATGCGGCTTTATTGGCGGAAATATTGTAGAAATAAATGCTGAAGTCCTGGCTCTCATTGGCCAGTTTAACATTTACGTCCTAGAATACGGTTTTTGGTGGCAACTAATTACTGCAATTTTTATGCATGTAAATATAATCCATTTGCTATTCAACACGTTTTGGATTTACGTACTGGGGTGTAGAGTTGAGAAAATTTTTGGTAAAATACCCTACCTTGCAGTTTATTTCCTAAGCGGATTATTTGGAAACGTTTTAACGTTACTTATTTTACCTCCTTTAACAATTAGTGCGGGCGCTAGTGGTGCTATTTTCGGAATTTTCGGCGCTTTAATAATGTTTGAAGGTGTACACGGTAGGGGAATATTTGTAGCGTTAATTTACGCTTTCCTAGTATTTATGATGAATGTAGGTTTTGGGATAAACATAGTAGCTCACTTAGGAGGATTAATTGTAGGATTAATTATTGGATATGTTTATGGTAAGTACGGTAAAATTTGAGCTCGGAATATTTCACCAAAGCCCAAGCTTTAGAGCGAAGCATTGCTATTCTAAGCTATTTAGTGTTAAAAGTTTAGCTATGCACGTTTTTAAGAAACCTATATCAGTTACATTCTTGGCAATTTTCCATAAGCCTATTTCTTCATGAATAATAGTGAGCATAGACAATGTAAATAAAGTATGCATGAATATTGATGCTTTTAACCAGTTACCAAAGAGGACAAACTCATCTACATTTTCTGCCGTTATAGGCCAAAGTAATGGATTATATTCATGATGCATGGAGTCAATAAGTACATGAATTAGTGCACTTACTTCTACAGATAGAACATATTTGAACGTGCTAATTTTGCCTAGTTTGACATTTAAAATTCTCCTCACTACCTTGCCGTAAACAGGATAAGCAAGGAAACCGATAAGCCAAGACAGCATTAAACAGCCGAGAAAACTGTGAAGAAAAAGCCTATCAAAGGGATAATGGAAACCTAGTAAAATAATTACGGGAATTTCTAGGTCAGGTAGAAAACTACCAATAATAAGACCAGTTAAATCAAGTCTCTTCTTAAGAACCTTATAAATAATGTATGCGTGAACATAGTGGAGAAGTGTAAATACCATGCTCAATAACCCTTCACTAAGTCGTTGTATTCTCATGTTTTTATATTTAATGTTCTTAGATTTCGAATATTTAGAACAATAATGTTTTAAATGTTAGATTTAGAAATAACGGCGTTTTAGGTTTTCTATGGGTTGCTAAAATGTTGCATAGAACTGCTATGTACTGGGCTGTATGCCTAGCTATAATAACAGCAATAATGTTATCGTGTGTTACTATGAAATATTCCGGAAAAGCTGGAGGTTCAACAACGATTGAGGTTGGAAACCTTGAGATACATACTTTTAGCTCCTATGATGAGTTAAGAGAATACATTATGGAGTCTTTGGAGCTCTCAAAACTTATGCCAAAACTGGGATACAAGCTACTTACCCCAGCATTTGAAGAAATATGGCCACTACCTATACCTGTGCCAACACCGGCACCTACTCCTATTCCAGCGCTATCTATACCTGGGTTTACTCGAGGTACAATAGCGATACCTGAAACGAGCATAGCAAAAACAGCTAAAACTGCTTATGGAATACCCTACTCTAAAACCAATGTTCAAGTTGAGGGAGTAGACGAAGCTGACATAGTTAAAACCGACGGCAAATACCTATATGTTGCCTCGGGAAATAAGGTCTACATATTGAAGGCCTATCCTCCCCAAAATGCTTCAATAATTACTAGTGTTAACACAGGGGAAGTTCTAGGGATATTTATAGCTAACAATAGACTAGTTGTTATATCTTCTATAAAACCTCAGGTAAGGCCCTTACCTAAACGTGAACCACCAATATTACCTATAAGGTCTGAAATAGTCCCGCCAATACCAGTATTTGAAGAAGAGTTAACAATTACGTTGTATAGCTTAGAAAACATTGAAAAACCCACGGTTCTACAGAAAATTAACGTAACGGGCCATTATGTTTCATCAAGACTCGTAGGTAAATACTGCTACATCATAGTTAACTTCCCAGTATTCGTATTTGAAGATCGAATACCGCTACCTTTAATTAATAACGAGGCTATTGCACCTAGCGACATTAAATACTTCGGAAGAGACTTCTCATACACTTTCACAATAATATTAGCTTTAAACACAGAAACGGGGGATTACAGTAAGGAAGTATTCTTAACAGGTGTGTCAAACTACATTTACATGACGCATAAGAACCTATATGTTCTAGCAGCGAGAAGGCCTAGCATTTACGTAATACTGGATAAAATAATCAACGTTATTGTTAAGGAAATGCCTGAAGAAGTCAAAGAAGCTATTGAAAAGATAAGGAATGAGAATATATCTAAAACAGAAAAGTACAAGCAAATACTGGCTCTATTAGAGTCAGAATTTAACTATTTACCCAGTGAGAGCAGAAAGAAGATATTCACTGGAATAGCTAAGGAATATTCGAAGCTATGGCATGAAGAAACGGCCATATATAGGTTTGCGATTAACGGTTTAGAAATAAAAGCTATGGCTAAAGGGGAAGTACCGGGACGAGTACTTGACCAGTTTTCAATGGATGAACGTGGAAATTACTTCAGAATAGCGACAACAGCAATAGTGTATAATACCGAAGATAGCTTACCTGCAATACCTGTGCAAGTTAATAATGTTTACGTATTAGACATGAATCTTACAATAATTGGTTCTCTTGAAGGACTGGCTAAAGGCGAGAGAATATATTCAGCAAGGTATATGGGAGACTTAATGTTCCTAGTGACGTTCAGAAGAATTGATCCACTATTCGCCATAGATCTTTCAGATCCTAGCAATCCAAGGGTTTTAGGTAGGCTGAAAATACCAGGATACTCTGAGTATTTACATCCACTTCTTGATAAGTACTTAATAGGCATAGGAATGGATGTCGACGAAAAAACAGGTTTTATGAAAGGTCTAAAAATATCGCTATTTGATATTTCAAACGTTACGGAACCTAAGGAAGTTTCAACAGTAGTTTTTGAGAAGTGCATGTATAGTCCAGTTCTCTATAATCACAAAGCATTCATGATAAATTATGAGAAACTATATTTCGCAGTACCTGTTTCTGGAAATAAATATTCCGGAGAAAATGGAGTATACATAATAGATGCTTTACTACCAGAACTTAATGAAACAACTAAAGCCAAACTAGCTGTAAGAGGTCTTATATGGCATCCTGGAGCACAAAGAACATTATACATCGGCGACTACATATATACTGTATCATACGATGTAGTGAGAATTGTTGATGAAAGTTTAAACGTAGTAAACGAAATAGTGTTAATGCAAAGCAGCAAATAGAAACAATACTTTTTTATAATTAGAAGTGAACGTAGACATAGGAGAGGTATTCTTGTTTTTCAAGAAAAGCATAGACAAAGAAATAGAGAGTATAGTTAGGGATTTAATTGATATTAGAAGGTTATTTGAGGAAGGTATAAGACCTAGAGCTTTAAGCAAATCCTCAGTATTTACAAGGTTTAGGAGGGAATTTAGACAAAAGCATCTTTTGCGAAAGCTACCATACTTAGACGTCGACGAAACGGAAGCGCTCTTAGTAAATACCATGAAGAAACTGCGAAACGTCGCTAAAAGGCTTGCTAAACTACTTAGCAATGTAGAGACTAAGACCCGATCTTACAGGTTAATTTTTCTTCTAAGAGATAGCTTAGCTTCATTAAATAATGTAATCAGCGGCGTGGTAAACCGTGGAGAGATGGTTAAAGTGCTTGACGAAGTAATAGTTAAGCTTAATGAAGCAAAGACCATTATTCGGCTTGAAGGAATAAAGTAGTTAAAGTAAGTGTTTTTATCGCTTCCTATCAAAGAATATGTTCTTGCCCCTAATACTTAATGGCACAGCTATTGCAATATCGGCATCAATTAGCCCAAGTTCCTGTGCTGCAACACCAGCGCTTAACATGATCCTATTATCTACATTATGTAGAGATGCTGTTTTAGCAGCAGAACCTAACGCTATTCCCAAATTAAGAAGGCTTAGTACTTCGTCAATGTTTATATTCCATATCCTGGGTTGCTTAATGTTGAACCCTGTAATTTTGCAACCTAGGACTACAACTACATCTGATTCTCTAATATTCTTAGCGTCTCTAGCATAGAAGCTTCCATACTCCACAGCTAATTCCTCCATTTTCTCAGCTAACTTATTCAGCTCATCTTTCCTGTAAAGAATTCTTATACTAACATTATCAATGCCTTTAGCTTTAGGAGCAGTTTTCGCGGAAGCAGCCATGAGCTTTGCAGTTAGCAAAGCTATCTCTTCAAAAGAAATTTCTTTGCAAGACATAAAAACAGCACCCAGTAATTATAATTAAAATGGATAGTTAAAAAACTAAGCATAATTTACCGCGTAGCTTTTTATTTCCCTACAGAAATATAACTTATTGGAATATGATGAAACCTCCTCTCAACACATAGACCGAGGAGGATGACGTACCTCACGGCACTCTGACTAAACGTTTGCGATTTTATAATATTTTCTGTTTATGTTAGTATTATAGCATATTTATGGAAAAATATTTTTATAGTGTACCTTCTATTTTGAAATGGTGCACCTATGGTCGAAGTTATACATGAAAATACGTGGAAGCTTTGGGCATTTATAGTAGGTAAAGCCTTCAATATAGAGTTC
>Ga0190363_1000653_pt1 | contig 20615 bp, 17 predicted proteins | sample 48721867_MG_FD_161272 | JGI IMG/M metagenome (GOLD analysis project Ga0190363, IMG submission 161272) | Hydrothermal vent microbial mat bacterial communities from Southern Trench, Guaymas Basin, Mexico - 4872-18-6-7_MG | ecosystem: Environmental > Aquatic > Marine > Hydrothermal vents >... | reverse complement strand
CAAACGTTATCAGCCTATCGTCGGTTGCCATGTTAAAGGCGACTTCTAAGGCATTTAAGAAGGCAGATTCGTCACGTATGTAATGATCCGCGGGAAACACACCCATGGTGGCGTGGGGGTATCTCTCACGTAGTAATAGGGTTGCAAACGCTATTGCGGGGGCGGTGTTTTTGCCTTCGGGTTCACCGATAAAGTTGGTATCTGGTAGCGAGGATAAGGTCTTCTTTATAGCAGGTAGTAGGTCGATAGGTGTAACCACATAGATGTTGTTTGTGGGTAAGAATGATTGGAGGCGATTGAACGTCTCTTCTATCAACGTACGTGAACTGAATAGTGGTAATAACTGTTTGGGACGCTTACGTGTGGATAGTGGCCAGAACCTTTCACCCCTACCGCCAGCTAATATAAGTGCTATTCTTTCCATACTATTTAATTAAATACGTTAGGTGATGGATTTGACAAGTGTTGCTATTTGTGTGGTTTGCTATATTTTAAATCATAAAATGGAGGTACGATGAGAGTAGGTGCTATTTGTGTAGCTATAGTGTCTATATTTATTGTGCATGAAGTTGATGCGATAGACAGAGGGTGCCCGCTCTTCATAGAGCCACGAATTTATGGGATCACAGGTGATGGTACTGATATAGATGTGGGAGGTAATCTGCTCGTGAAATTGCTACCACGTGGTGTCTATTTGAGGGCGAACTTGGGTGGTGTGAGTTTTGGTAAGGAGATGACAACTTTATATTTCAACAACGTAGAGCCAGCGATCGAGTTACTTGGTAGGGCATGGTTTGGTGGCCCTGTTGGGTTCTATGGATATGGGGGGCTCGGATTATGTAGTGTATCGGATGGGATATCGTCCAAACAGTCGGTGGCAACAGTTGGTGCAGGTGTAGATTTTGGATTCGCACCTCGTATGCAGTTATTTGGTGAGATAGGGGTTAGTGTAACAAGTTGGGATGGTAACTCAGAAAGCCACTTCAGGTTTGGTGGTGGGTTAAGGGTGCGGATAAAATAAATGGGGCTATGGGGATTTGAACCCCAGTCTCCTGGCTGAGAACCAGGCGTCCTTGGCCTGACTAGACGATAGCCCCGTCCATAAAAGATGTGAACCATAGCATCGTGTCAAGTGATGAAGGTACGGATAGTAGGTGGTAGGATAGTGGATCCCGGTAACAACAGGGATGAGATAGCAGACATACTAATTGTGGACGGTAAAATAGTAGGTGCAGGTGAGGCGGTTCAACCTGATCTGCTGATAGATGCAAGGGGCAAAATTGTCATACCGGGGCTTATTGATATGCATACACATCTGCGTGAACCTGGACGTGAAGACGAAGAGACCATCTACACCGGTAGTATTGCGGGTGTGGCGGGTGGGTTCACCACACTTGTGTGTATGGCTAACACCACACCGCCAGTGGATAACGGTGGGTTGGTACGATTTATACTGGAGGCTAAGAAAGAGGCTACGGTGTTACCCGTGGGTGCGATCACCAAATCCCGTATGGGTAAGGAGTTGGCAGAGATTGGTGATATGGTGGAGGCGGGTGCTGTAGCTATCAGTGACGATGGTGACCCTGTGCTGGATTCAGGTATCATGAGACGTGCACTCGAATATGCGAAGATATTCGATATACCGGTGATATCACATGCGGAGGATAAGAGGTTGAGCGGTCGTGGTGTGGTGAATGAGGGTGTTGTGGCACTGAAGTTGGGTCTACCCGGTATACCGAGTATTGCCGAGGATATAATGGTGGCACGTGATATATATCTGGCGAAATACACAGGTGGTAGGGTACATTTTGCACATGTATCAACAGAAGGTGCGGTCTCTCTTATACGTGAAGCTAAGGCTGAGGGTGTAAAGGTGACAGCGGAGGTGACCCCACATCATTTGATATTTACTGAGGAGGATGTGTTGGCCAACCCTTACGATACGAATTATAAAGTTAACCCACCCCTACGTACGGAACGTGATAGGGTTGCACTTATTGAAGCATTGAAGGATGGTACGATTGATGTTATTGCAACAGATCATGCACCACATGCATCGTTCGAAAAGGAGCTACAGTTTATCGATGCACCCTTTGGGATAATAGGGTTGGAGACTGCGTTACCGGTGTTGGTGGATAAGCTTGTGAATACGGGTGAGCTGGATTGGATGACGTTTATAGCTAAGTTAACGGTGAACCCCGCAAAGATATTGGGGTTAGATAAAAGATGGCTAAAAGAAGGTGAACCTGCTGAACTGGTGGTGTTCGACCCGGAAGCTGAGTGGGTGTTCGATTCACCGCGTTCGTTATCACGTAACTCGCCATTCCTCGGTAAACGTCTAAAGGGTAAAGTACTTTACACCATAGTGGGGGAGAAGGTTTGGGATTTCACAGGCGAATAGGTTACTTCTCGCGACGTTCGATTACCTTGTCAACGATACCGTAGGCACGTGCCTCTTCGGCGGTCATCCAGTAGTCACGTTCGGTATCTTGGGCAATCTTTTCGATCGGTTGGCCTGTGTGTTTGGCGAGTATGCGGTTGAGCTCCTCACGTAAACGCATGATCTCTTTCGCATGTATGACGATGTCGGTTACCTGACCCGATACACCGCTCATGGGTTGGTGTATCAATATACGGGCGTGAGGTAACGCATAGCGTTTACCGGGTGTACCCGCAGCTAACAGTAATGCTGCCATGGATGCAGCCAACCCCATACAGATTGTGCTTACATCTGGTCGTATGTACTGGATGGTATCGTATATAGCGAGCCCGGCAGGTATCGAGCCACCTGGGCTATCGATGTAGAGATAGATATCCTTCTTGGGGTCTTCTGACTCGAGGAACAGCAGCTGCGCAATTATACTTGCAGCGAATGCATCTGTGATGGGTGCACCTATGATTACGATGCGATCCTTCAACAAGCGTGAGAAGATATCATATGCACGTTCGCCGTGACGTGTCGATTCTATAACGATGGGTACTAATTGATTATAATCATCGTGACGCATCTTTATTTCCTCCTTTGTGTTCTGTTTCTTCTATTATTTTTACTTTATCGAGTAAAAAGTCAATAACTTTCTGGGTAAGCTCCTTACCGTGGAGCCCTTCTTTAGCAGCAATCAACTGTATGAGTATATCTTCCTGTGCTTGCATATGGGCGAGCTTCTTGATCGTTGTACGTAGGTTGGGATCGAGTACATCGTGTTGCTCCCTATAGTGTTCGAGTAAAGCCTTTTCATAAGCTTCAACAATACGTGGGGGTGGTTCAAATGCATACGTTTGACGTAGGGTTTCGAGTAATTTGTATTTCAACACCGTATGGCGTTTGGTTTCACGGTACTGTTGAAGTATGGATCTAAGTGTCTTGCGTAGGGATTGTTCGCTTTTGAATCCAAGTGTAGAGGCGAGTTCACGTACGGTGATAGGTGAAGGTAATTCGACATTCTCGATACGGAACTTATATTCTACCTGCTCACCTTTGAGGTCGGGGTCTTCGTAGTCGAGTGGATACTCGTGTTTCAACTCCAACGTGGTGCCTACCTTTTTGTTCAGTAGCTCGGTATTTATGGGGTTGGGGAAAAACTTCTCATCTATGAAGAACATGAAATCGTCCACCCTAAACGTACGCCAGAGGCCACGCCACCTGAGGTTGATGGTGAAGCTCACAGTCTGCACCGTATGTTCGGTTATATGAGTGTGTGGGGTGTAGCGTGGATGTAGCTGACAGAGCCGTTCAAGTATGGCGGTGAGCTCATCGTCTTTGAGCTTAAAGTCGGGTATCCTTACCTCAAGCTCACCATAATCGCCAAACTCTATCTGGGGGAAGACCTCCAGCTTTATTGTTGATACGAGTGTGGTGTCATGCCACTTGCTTTCGAGTAGTTCGCCACGTGTGAGCAGCCTCAGGTTCTCCTTAGCGATGATATCGCGGCTGGTGGATTCGATCAGCTCAGTGATCACCTCCTGTAAGGCAGTATCATGGTATTTGCGGTAGATAATATCCATGGGGGCTTTACCCTTGCGGAAGCCGGGTAGCTTCGCGGTACGTTGATAGGATCTGAGTTTGGAGTCAACTTTTTGGTCGACAACCTCCTTGGGGATATAGATGTGGAGCAGGAGTTCACAATCACCTAAACGCTCGATCTTGTATTCCATTATCTAATGCGAGGGAGGGGACTCGAACCCCTACCCCGTGAGGGACTGGATCCTAAATCCAGCGCGTCTACCAGTTCCGCCACCCTCGCAGCTTATAAATATAAGTGGATTTAATGTAAAGGCAAGCTCATTCGTACTGTAACCGGTACAGTGTTGCGTATGGGCCGTTGCGTTTGAGTAGCTCATCATGGGTACCGGATTCGACTAACTTGCCATCCCATAGGACGAAGATACGGTCCACCAGCTTGATGGTCGATAGCCGATGTGCGATAATTATACCGGTACGGTTTGCTAACAGGTTTTTAATACCTATCTGTAGCAGGTATTCGGTTTCGGGGTCGATGTTCGAGGTGGCCTCATCCAGTATCACGATGGTGGGGTTACGTGCAAGCGTACGTGCGATGGAGACGAGCTGACGTTCACCTGCGGAGAGGGTGTCACTTCTTATTATGGTGTTGAGTCCATCCGGTAAACGTGACACAAGTGGTTTCAGTTGTGCATATTCAACCACACGGTCGAGTTCATCGTCGGATAGTTTGCGACCAAACTCTATGTTCTCACGTAGTGTACCGGTGAATAGAAACGGTTCTTGTAAGACGATACCTATCTGTGAACGCAAATGTGTACGTTCGATATCGCGTAGGTCGATACCATCAATAAGTATGCTACCTTGTTTGGGTAGGTAGAACTTCAACAACAGGTTGATGATAGTGGTTTTACCTGCACCGGTTGGCCCTACAAGGGCAACCTTTTCACCTGCTTTTATTGAGAAGGTTACCCCCTTAAGTACGGGTGTACTGTTGTAGGCGAAATGTACATTACGGAATTCGATGTTACCCTTAACCTTGATACGTTTGGCGGTGGCGGGATCTATCTCACGTTCTTTGGATTCAAATATCTCACGCATACGTTCGGCGGCAGTTAGCCCCTCCTGGATTACGTTAAATTGTGCACTTATGTTTTGTACTGGACGGAAGAACATACGTAAGTAGCTAAGGAATGCAGTCAACACACCTATTGTCAATGTATTGGCGAGTACGGACCTACCGCCATAGAGTATGAGCAACGCTACAGCAAGGTATTGGATGACGACCATCAGCGGATAGAATAAGCCGAAGACTACAATGCGTTTGAGGTTGGCCTTGAAGTAGTTGATATTTATGGAATCGAACTTATCGAGTATGCGGGATTGTTGGTTGAACAGTTGTATGACACTGATACCCATGAAGGATTCGTTTAGCATCGTGTTGAGTTTACCCAATAGCCTACGTACTTCGCGATAGATGCGACGGAACCGCGTACGGAATAGGTTTGATAACAAGATTACCAATGGTAGTAACCCATAGCCGATGAGTGCTAACCGATGATCGAGCCGCCACATGACGACAGCTATTGCGATGAACAGAAAAGGTTCTGAGACCAACACAATGAGGGTGCTCTCAAATATCTCCTGTAGCTTACGTGAATCGTTCGTCAACCGCGTAAGGATACGACCGGATGGGTTACGATGAAAGTAAGGTAACCCCAACGTCATCAGGTGTGTACCTAACTTCATACGTATGGAATGGGTTACCTTTTGACCTAACCAACCCACGATGTAATCGCTGAGCCATTGTGTTACAAATAGCGATATGATCAATATCACAAATAAGGTGGCTAACTTACGTAGCCCCAGTATATCCTCACGACGTAGTGAGAATAGTTCACGTGGTGGAATCTTATGTAGCTCGTCAACCCTCACTAATAGGTTTTGTGATGGCTTGTAATAGTATTTTACCAGAGAGAGGCGACCGGATGCAACAAGTTGACGATAAAGTGCAGGCGGTAACTCCTTTATACGTGCGGTGGGTATCAAGTACACAGAATCTTTGTATGGGATGAGCCCCTCTATCTTCACGTTAGGTGGCGGCAATATCTTATGGTATGTAGGCATTATGTAGCGATCGATAGCAGTACGGGTGATGAGTGGTAACCCAGCCTGTATCGCCACGGAGATCATAACGATAGGTATCAGTATGGCGATAACCCATAGGTATGGACGTACGAATTTACCTATCCACAATACGATACGCCAATCGTATGTCTTTACAGGTTTTTCCATATGCGCTCCTTTAATTGCTGTTTACGGTAGAGGTCGAAGAATACGCCCTCACGTAGGAGTAGTTCGTTGAAGCTACCGGTTTCAACAATTGTGCCATCTTTAAGCACGATGATCTTGTCCATGAAACGCATGCTGTTCAATCTATGTGATATAAGGATGAGGGTTTTACCACGTAGGTGATCACATAGGGATTTGATGATTTTAACTTCGTGCTCAGAATCTACGGATGAGAATGGGTCGTCCAACACGAGTATTTCGGGTTCCATAAGTAACGCACGTGCTAATGTGATACGTTGACGTTGGCCACCAGACAGGGTAACACCTTTCTCACCCACTACGGTATTGAGGCTATCCTCGAACTCCATTATCTCATCGTATATCTGTGCAAGCTTACAGACGTGGGTGATGGCTTCATCGGAGGCGGTGGGGTTACCGAATGCTATGTTATCTCGGATGGTGGTGGAGAACAGGAAGGTTTGCTGTGGTACATGTACGATGAAACGACGTAGAAATTGTAGATCTAACTCACGTAAGTCGATACCGTCAAACGTTATCCGGCCATCAGTCGGATCGTACATGCGTGCAAGTAATAGTGCGAGTGTGGATTTACCGCTACCTATCTCACCCGCTATGCCGAGGAAGGTGCCTTTCGGTATCTCGAGGTTGATGTCTTTAAGCACGTAATGGGTGGGTTGATCCGGATATGCGAAGTATACGTGATGGAAGGCTAAATTGCCGATGGGATGTTTGGGCTTTACTGGGTGAGGGGGTGATTTGATTGCTGGTTTGGTAGCAAACAACTTGTATAGGCGTTGCCAGGAGGCACGACCGCGTTGCAGTACAGTGAATGTGTAACCTAAACCCATGATGGGCCACATGAGCATACCGAGATAGGTTTGGAATGCGACAAAGTCACCAATAGTGATCGTACCAAGTATCGTGGATTTACCACCTAACCACAGCAATAGTGCGAGCGATATGTTTGCAATGAAGAACACAAGCGGGAAGAACAGTGCGTAGACTTTGATGAAGCTCAAGTTACGTGATACGTAGGAGAGGCTGGAACGTTTGAGTTTATCCAATGCGGTGGCGGTTTCGTTGTAGGCTTTTATGAGATGGATGCCGGTGAGCTGCTCCTGTACGGTGGAGGTGAGGTTGGCGAAACTCGATTGTACACGTTCGAACCGCGTAAAGATTTGGCGTGAAAAGTAGAACGTTAAGTATGCAAGTAGTGGTAATGGTATTATCACATATAAGGTGAGCTGTACATTGATAAGCAACATGAATATTATCGTGAAGCTACTCCAGAGTACGGCATCGACAGCGGTTACGAGGCCCATACCGATAGCCATGACGACGGCATCAAGGTCGTTGGTGAGGTGTGCCATGAGGGTACCTACCTTATGGTCTTTGTAGAAATGGAGATGTAGGGATTCGAGGTGCGCGAACAGGTCACGTCGTAGGTCACGCTCTACACGTCTGGCGGTACCAAATATGAAGTAACGCCAACCGAACCTAAATACCAGTATACCTATTGCGAGCAGGAATACGGTGGATGCATACTTAAGTAGTAATGAGAAGGTGGCTTCACCTGTGGTGAGGCTATCTATAGCGTATTTGATGACACGTGGTATGAACAGCTGTATGGTGTCGACAAGGATTAACGAGATAAGACCTAAGGTGATCAACCTCCAGTATCGACGTAGGTACTGTGTAAACATTCTGCGTGAATCCATATTGATTAAAATAAAATATTGATTATAAAGTAAAGTATCTAAAAGGTGTTATGTTGACGTGATGGTAGGATGTGTAAATTAATTAGCTGAAAGGAGGAAGGATGAAGCGTTCATTTGGGTGGTTGGTTGTGGTCATTTTTATCGCAGTAACCGCAGAGGGACGTGTGGTAACGGGTGACGAGGTACGTGTGGCAGATATAGAGCGGGTGAAGCCCGTATTGGGTAAGCGGTTGGTGATGTGTGAACCGTTTGCAGAGACACCAATAGGTACACCGGGTGAGCCGCCAACATACACGGCACGGTATGTGAAAGGTGTGATAATACATGAACCGATACTGTTTGACTCATCCAACCATGGATATGGGTGGTACCTATCAGCTAACGAGCCGGTTGATTATGCGGGTGGTTACCTGATGGCGGTATATCGTAAGTATAACACAGGAACTACGGGTGAGATAGGTGTAGCAATCTGGGAGACGGCTGATAGCTTACATAATATGATGATATGTGGGCAGCTGAATGCTAACCCACCAACAGGGCCAGGTGGTAGGGGTAGGTATCCATCAGCTATTGCGACATTGGAATATCCATATGCGTTGTGGACAGAATTTTGGGATCCAGCTGGCCAAGATCCAAAGTATGCGGATGGACTTATGAGTGTGGACGAACTGGGTTGGATGCAGGGGTTCTGGACACCGCCGATGGATTTTGCCGAGAATAGTGATCCTGGTATCATATACGGGTTGTGGGTGGTGATGGCAGATTTTACAGTGGATATGGAAGGTATATACCATATAATTACGTGTTGGGAGGAGAGTCTGAACAGCAACTACTATACGTTTATACATGGAACGTCGGATGATGGTATAATATGGACGTTTGAGAATGCGAGTGTTGACATAACGCCGTATATGGTGCCGGCGATGAACCATCCACAGGTGGCGTATGGTGAGGATGGGTTCACGATATGGATGGCGACGGGTAGATTACCGGAGTTTGAGGATTTCCGTATATTGATGGGTAAAAGTTACGATTATGGTGAGACGTGGGTGGATACAATCTATCACTACACGAGTTTCGATATGGGTATACCGAATCTGATAGGTGATACGTTATGGTTGGTCACTGCAGAAGGTGATACAGTTGCGGGTGTTATAGATTCCGTATATACGGGGTTTACGTATGATCAGGATGTGACGATAGCACCTGATGGTAGTATACATTTTGTGGATACACATGTGTACTATGTGAAGGCATCATCTGTATCATCCTCTTGGTACTGGTATGTGCCATACACGGGGATATTTGATTTCCACAGCGAGGATAATGGTGTGACATGGACTGCATCGAAGGTGGCTGACCTGAATGGGTTTGAGCCCGACGATGAGGAGGGTGAGATCGAGACCACAAATATGGTGGATATAGCAGCCGATGACCAGGGTAACCTGTACGTGGCATGGACGGATAGACCGGATACGGGGTTGGTTGAGAGTCCACACAGCAGTAACCAGTATGATGATTACTATTTCCGTAACATATACTGTGCGGTGTCAACAGATGGTGGGTATACGTGGGGTGAACCTATCGAGGTGACGAATACACCAGATATACCGGAGTATTCTTTACATCTGTGTCGTAAGGCGGATAGTGATAAAGGTGGTACGATATATATTGGGTTTACGGTGCCGGATCTGACACGCCCGTTTGAGGAATCACCACAGATGCTGGCAGATTACGTGCAGTGGCTATATGTCGTTGAGATTAATGGGCTTACGGTGGGTGTGGATGAGGTAACACGATGGGTGGATAGGTTTGTGGTTACCCCATGCATAGCGAGCGATAAAGTGGTAATCAACTACGTGGTGGGTGATGAACCGAATGCACGGTTAGCTGTATACGATGTGACTGGAAGGGAGTTGAAGCAGATCGAGTTAAAAGATAGAGCGGGTAGGTACGAGCTCGATGTGGGTACGTTACCACAGGGTACGTATTTTGTGAGACTCACCACAGGTAATGTCGTGCGGGAGGCTAAGTTTGTGGTGATCAAGTAACCCACGGTGTGGGTGGTTGCTCAATGTGTACGGTATGGTTGATGCTAATCCTGGCATGGGGTGATAAGTACACGGGTGAGATATTTGAGTTGGGTGCTGGTGCGTATGGGTTAGGTATGGGTGAAGCTATCGTCGCTATTGTGGGTGATGCCACCGCTACGTACTGGAATCCTGCACGTATGCGTACGGTGGGTCGTGATGTATGGCTGATGTATTCGTCTGATTATGGTATGAAATACAATGGGGTGGCGTTTGTTAACTCAAACGCCACCCACAGTATTGGAGGAGCGATATACTGGTTGAACATACCGGATATGGTGTTTACGGATACGATGAACCAGGTTATCGGGCGGGCGGATCTTAACGATTACATGATATACCTGGGGTATGCAGTGAGTATCGAGGGTTATGATGTGGGGGTGACGTTAAAGTCCATATACAGGGATTATTACGTAGAGCGTGCGTATGGTATAGGGATGGATCTGGGGGTGGCTGGCCGTTATAAACATATACGGTGGGGGGTGGTATTACGTAATGTATCGGGTACGTATATGTTTTGGGATTCTGGTGTACGTGATTTTGTGCCACCGACGATAGATGTAGGGATAGGGTATATCGGTAGAAATGTTAGGTTTGGTATGAGTGGTACGATTAACCTGGAACATAGGGTGAGCGAGATACAGATGTTGAACCTCGATACACATGTGGGTGTGGAGTATGTGTATCGTAATCTTTTGGCAGGTAGGATAGGACGTACCCGTAAGGGTATTACGGTGGGGGTGGGGATAATCAAACCACCGTTTAGGGTGGATTATGCATTTTGTGGTATAGATATTGGGCAGATACATAGGGTGTCGTTCAATTGGACGTTGAAATGAAGTGGCAGGTGATGCATGTTGATTTGGACGACCGTAATGCGTTGAGTAAGAAGTTGGGTGTACCACCGATAATTGCGACACTATTGCTCAACCGCGGGTTAGATACAGAGGATAAGGTGCGTGAGTATCTTGAACCTAAGCTTGATGATCTGTATTCACCGTGGGGGTTCAGCAGGATGGAAGAGTTGGTGGATGACGTTCGTAAATCAATAGAGGCGGGTGATAAAATCGTGGTGTGGGGTGATGCAGATGCGGATGGTAGGATAGCGACTGTGGTGCTGATGACAGTGCTACGATATGTGGGTGCGGATGTGGACTACTTCATACCGGATAGGTACAAGAAGGGGTTTGGGTTAAACCGTGAAGATGTTGAGTTGCTTGCAAGTAAAGGGGTGAGGTTTATCATAACAGTGGATTGTGCCACAAACAATAAGGAGATAGTCGACGAAGCCGTACAGAGGTGGGGTATGAAGGTGTGGGTGACGGATCATCATCTACCTACGGGTAAGGATGTGGTGGATAAGCTCATAAACCCGCACATAGATAGCTATCCGTACGAATATCTCGTAGGTAGTGGGGTTGCATATAAGGTGGCACAGGCGATAGCTACGAAGTTGTGTGAGATGGATGATATGACGTGGTATGAGAGGTTTGGACACCTGATGTTTATTACTGCGTTGGGTACGATAGCAGATAAGGGGTATCTATTGGGTGAGAACCGTACTTTGGTGAAGTTGGGGCTCGAACGTGGTGAAGCGTTACGTCATATGGAAGGTAGCCCGTTCGCGTATAGGATGATGGCAGAAAGGGGTACAACATACATGGCGATAACGAATAACGTGTTACCGGTGATAAATGCACGTGACCCGGATATTGCTGAGGGTAGAGATCTTGTGGTGGAATACTTTCTTACGGATGAACGTAGGGCGGTGATCGAGATATTGGGGAGGTTGGAGTTCCTTGCACAGAGTTGGATGAGGAGGCTCAATTTCTATCTTAAGAGTTTGAGTGAGTTTGTGGATAACTCATCACGGGTGGTATTCCTGGCACATGAGGATATACCGGCGAATTTGGTTGGCCCGCTCGCTAATAAGTTGCGTGAGATGTACGACAAATCAGCGATAGTGATAGGTGAGAACGGTAAAGGTGAAGTACGTGCGGTGGAGGGGATGAACTTCTTCAATATACTAAAAGAGATACAGCATATGTTCAGTAGTTTTGGTGGCCACCCTGAAGCGTGTGGGTTTACGACGCATCCGAAACTTGTACCGGATGTGAAGAGAGCGATACTCGAGAGGGTGCCACTGACTTCACATAGGGTGGTGCTGGCGGATGCTGAGTTCATGCCGAAATTCCTCACAACGGAGATATTCAATTACATTAAGAAGATGCAACCATTCGGTAAAGGTAACCCGCCACCTATGTTTGTCGCGTATAGGCAGAAATTCAATCCGGTTGAGAAAGGTGTGTTTATAGGTAAGCACTTTTTCTACTGTCCGAAGGAGTTCAGGAAGGAAGGTTACTGGGATATACTCTATAAGATTACCGATAGGAGAGAGCTGGTGATAATAGATGCACGAAGTGGAGATGAGGGTAGCACTCATAGGGCCTGAAGGTGCAGGTAAGAGTACAATATTTTATCTGCTTACGGGGGTGAAGCCAGATCATTATGTGAAGGAGGTGCGACCAGGTGTGATGAAGGTGCAGGATGATAGGTTGGATAGGTTAACACAGCTCGTTAAGCCAGATAAGGTGGTACATGCAACGATAGAGTTCTACGATATACCTGAGGAGAGGTGGTATATGGCACAGGATGCGGATGTTGTTGCGATTACTATACCTTATTTTCGTGATAAGGGGCCACGTGAGTATTATGATGATGTACGTACTGCGATGGTGGTACGTGATCTGGAGATTATCGAGCATGCACTTACACGGTTGTATAAGGAGCATAAGCATAGGGATGAACAGTTGGTACATGTTTTGGAGAAACTAAAAGGGTGGCTGGAAGCCTGTACATATGTGGGTGATAAGCTAAGTGAGGACGAACGACGTAAGATTAGTGGGTATTCACTGTTGTCTATTAAGCCGTCGGTGGTGCTGGCGAACATGCGTGAGGTGGATGAGTTCGATAAATCCATATGGGAGGATACGGGTGAAGTGATCGTACCAACACGTGCGAAGTTGGAGGCTGAGATTATGGAGATGGATGAGGGTGAACGTGACGAGTTTTTACCGTTGCTTAAGGAAGGGCTCACTGCGGGACGGGTGGTGGCTGCAATATATCAGGTGACAGATACCATCACGTTCTATACGATAGCACACAGACGTGTACAGGCGTGGCCAATACGTAGGGGAGTGACGGCTATTGAGGCGGCAGGTTTGGTACATTCCGATATAGCGAGAGGGTTCATAAAGGCTGAGGTGGCAAGTTATGACGAGTTTGTGCAGGTGGGTGACTGGGAGGCATTGAAAAAGGCGGGTAAGGTGAAGCTCGAAGGTAAGAGCTATCAGATAGAGGATGGCGATATCATAGAGTTTAAATTTCACGTATGAAATTTTTAACCCCTTGGCTTTTGGGCTTTCTCGCTCTCTAATTTTTTAAGTGCAGCGTCTAACTCTTTAAGTGCAAGCGATATCTCTTCACCCTTGGGAGCTTTACCGTGCCACTCTAAGCGGTTCTCCATGTAGGAGACACCTTTGCCTTTGATGGTGTGTGCGATTATTATTGTGGGGCAACCATTTTGTGCGGCAGCTGATTGGAATGCGGATCTGAGTTGCATGAAGTTATGGCCATCGACTTCGATGACGTGCCAACCGAATGCACGCCACTTGTTGGGTAATGTGGTTAGACGTTTGATCTCGAAGACGGTGCCATCGATCTGTAACCTGTTATGATCGAGTACAGCACAGAGGTTGTCCAGCTTGTACTTGTAAGCACTCATGGCGGCTTCCCAGATTTGGCCTTCCTCGATTTCGCCATCACCCAGCACCACATATACGCGGTAGGATTTGCGGTCAAGTTTACCGGCGAGTGCCACACCCACAGCAAACGACAGGCCATGGCCGAGTGATCCTGTTGTGGCTTCAACCCCTGGTATGTCTAAATTGTACGGGTGACCTTGTAGGATATGGTTACAACGTCGTAGGTGTAGTAGCTCAGAACGTGGGAAATAGCCAAGGTCTGCAAGAATAGCGTAGAGGGCGGGTGCGGCATGGCCTTTGGAGAGTATTAAGCGGTCGCGGTGCTCCCAACGGGGGTTGTTGGGATCGTGGCGCATAATTTCGTAATAGAGTAGGACGAGTATCTCAACGATGGAGAGTGAGCCACCTGGGTGACCAGAACCTGCACGACCGAGCATCTCTATTATGGATTTCCTTATTTCAATAGCTTTGCGTTTCAGGTGGTAGAGGTCCATGGGCTAACTTTTTGTGACCATTCATAACATGATTTTATGGCCTCCAGCATGCTACTGTGGTCAGCTATGCTACGGCCAGCGATCTCATATGCGGTACCGTGATCGGGTGAGGTACGTATGAAAGGTAACCCCAGGGTTACGTTGATGGCACGACCGAATGAGGTTAGTTTCACAGGGATTAGACCCTGATCGTGATACATGGCGATTATGGCGTCAGCAGTGTGACGTGCGAAGTACGAGTCGGCTGGATGGGGACCAGATACGTGATAGCCTGACCGTTGTAGCTCCTGGATGGCTGGTAGTATGATGCGTAGCTCTTCGTCACCTATCACACCATGATCGCCGGCGTGGGGGTTGAGCCCCAGCACGGCGATGTGTGGTGTACTTATGTTGAGGTAATGTGTGAGAAAGGTGTGGGTGAGCTTGACCTTTTCGATGATAGCAGTAGATGTAAGTGCATCCGCTACTGCATGTATCGGTATATGGGTTGTCACTAAGGTGACACGTAGGGTGGGTGATAGCATCAACATAGCGTAGTGGGGTGCGTGTGTGAGCTCTGCAAGTAAGTCGGTATGGCCAGCGTAGGGGATGTTGGATAGATGCCAGCTGTATTTGTTTATGGGTGCGGTTACTAACCCACGTATGGTGCCACGAAGGGCAGCATCTACAGCGGTGACAAATGCATCATAGGAGAGCTTACCAGCAGCTGCGGAGGGTTCACCTACTTTTATATCTGATGGGGTGGGGATGTCGACAATCTCGTAGGGTATGGGGAGGTGAAGCTGTTCAGCTACACGGGTCCATATGGTACGGCTACCGAATAGCTTAACTGCGTGGGTGGGTAGCTGTAGGGCGTTTAGGGCTTTGAGGGTGACTTCGGGTCCGATACCGGCGGGATCACCTATGGTGATACCTATTGCCATTTTGCTAAATACACAACAGGTACTGTATGTCGTATGTCGGTAAGTAGCTGGTTACTTAGGTACGATATTTTGTTATTCCATAGGAGGGAACGTAGTTGGGGTTTGGCTTCGTCAAACCCTAACCTGCGGGCTGGCCGTTTAGCTAATGCATACATGAGGAAGAAGCCGTTCTCTGTAGATATAGTGATCGGGTTATGTAATGTGATGGAATCATACTCTATTGTGAAAGGTAAGTCGGTTAGTGATAGCCATGTGTTGCCATCTGATAGCAACATGACTGATGAAGGTAGTGAGTGGAGGTCACCCTCACGTAGTAGTGACTTGACGTGTGTGAGGAGGTCGAGAGTCGCTTGTGTGTCAGCAGGTGTGGGGTACGCTTTTATTGTAAGCTGATACAGTGAGACGAAGCCAGCGACACGATCGGCTACGTATAGGAAGAGATAACCCTGTGGCATGGGTAGGATTGAGTAATCACCGCGATCGAGTTGCAATAACCGGTTACCGTAGGTGGCGGAGAGGTACGAGATGAGTATGTTGCCTACATAACCACGTGTACGTAATGCGGTGGTATCGTCGGAGAACCTGAGCAGCGAGTCAAACGGTACACCGGTTTTGAATAAAGTTATGATATGTTTGAGCCGCTGCTCCGCTATAGACATGCCTTCGTCTAACCTATAAGGGATGAAGGTGAGGTAACACTTGACAGCGGGTGGGGTGATGATGGAGTCCCTATGTTCTTTGTAGTAGGACCATAATTCGAGGTCGGTGAGTTTTAGCTCATCTGGGAAATGTTTCTGCAGTAGCTGGTAGATAAGTAGATCGTCACGTGATTTGGCACGCAGTAAACGCTTTATATCGGAGGTGGGTAGGCCAAGTTTATCGACTAATGGTGATAGGGTTTGCCAGTTGGTTTGCAGTTGTTGCTCTACGGCTTCGGGGCTGACGGAGAGGGATTCACGGAGTGCTTGTTCAACCAGTATTTTATGATCGATGAGCGATTGTAGATATAATTTGCGGAGTGAATCGTTGGGTACAAGTCCTGAGAGGTATATTGTGAGGTCGAGTTCGGTTTGAGTGATAACCGTGGTATCACCAATGATGGCGAGTGGACGGTCGAGTAGTAGTGTGGTTAATACTAAAGCTAACATTAACGTAATAGCTCAGGATGGGTCTCAACCGCGATCTTGCTACGTAAGTCGTTCAGTATGCTATCGAGCATAGCACGACTCTTTTCAAGATAAAGGCGATTACGTATCATATCCTTAACGTCGTCATAGGGGATGGGTTTCGATAGCTTACGTATGGCGAGCACCTTCACGATATGGAAACCATCTGAGGCAAGTATGATATCGCTTACCTCACCACTTCGTAGGTGGAAAATGGCATCCTCCAGCTGTGGCATACCGGCGAGGTCACCCCTGCGAATGTAACCGATTACACCACCACGCTTCTTGGAGGGATGTATGGAATGTTCACGTGCAAGTTGGGTGAAACTCTTACCACGATGAAGTTCGTCAAGTATAGCACGTGCTTCGTCCTCAGTGGGGACAACGATCTGGGCAACTTTACGTTCTTCGGAGAATTCACGAAGATGCTCTTCGTAATACTGGCGTAGTTCGTCTTCGGTGGGTTCTTCAGTTTCAAGGTGACGCTCTATGTAGGTGTTGGCAAGGAACTCGCGTTCTAACTGTTTGAGCCGCAACATTACATCATGCTCTTTGTCGAGACCTTCACGCTTGGCAGCTAGATAAAGTAGCTGAGTGTTTACCCAGTTCTCGAGGAAGTTGCGTTTCTCGGTTAACGTGAGCTGACCCGCATACTCGGCAGGTATCAACCGGTAGAAATCGCCTAACGTTAGCACTTCGTTACCTACGCGGGCAAGTATGTCAGTACGGGATTCACGTAACAGGTGACCCCTGAACACAAACAACGTAGCCAGTATTGCAGCAACTATCACTACAATGGCTACCGAGATAAGGATGTAAAGATGCTTTTTCATTTAACCTCCGATAATAATGATTCTAAAACGGGTTCGTTGATCTCTACTTTGAAGACGTGTTTGAGTGAATCGGTCACCTGCTGTAGGCGGGTGGTTAACATCTTTGTACGAAGGCGATTGTATACTATGCCACGAACTTGGTTGAAAGGTTTGCCCTTGAACTCAGCCTTATGTTCATTATAGTAGGAGAGGGCTTCGGATTCAGGTGGTGTAGGTATGGACTGCGTTATACGGAGATAGTAGAGATTATAAAGTTGACGTTCCTGGTGGCGGGTGACCGCTTTGAGTACGGATGGATCCTTATGTAGGCACCAGCGACGTGCTTCAGCAGGAAGGGCGAGCTCAAACAGTACGTAGTTCTTGAGGTAATTCTTCAAACTTGATGGGCTGTCCCAGTTTAACCCACGTGGTGTCCGGCCATTTAAGTGATCGAGTAGCGTTCCCAGTGTGACGGTACCAAACAGCGTATATACAAGCGGTAGCGAACGTAAGTTGTTGGGAAAGTTGGGTAACTCACCGGGTGGGGTACGGTGCTTCAAACCCGCTGCAATACGGGTGATGTGCTTGATGTTCGTATCGTCGTAACGTATGGAGGCAAGACGTTCGATATGTTTGAGATAAGTTTGTGATAGCTTGCGTTCTAACCTGCGGCTTAGGATGGTGGTTATGGATTTGCGTTCCTCAGCAAACGGCTTAACAGTGAGTGGACGACGATCCTCTAACAGCACGATATGGTAACCGGATTTGGTACGCACGGGTAGGGAGAATTGACCCGGCTGTAACGAGAATACGATACGTTCAAGTTTGGGGTCAAGGCTACCCGCACGTAACCAGCCGAGGTCGCCACCCTTTTTGGCAGTACGTGGATCTTTTGAGTAAAGTTTAGCAAGTGAATCGAAGTTTGCACCCTTAATCAGCTCCACATATATGCGTAGGGCTTGATGGAAGGTTGGTACAACGATATGGCGGGCTTTTAGCTCAAAATGCTTGCGTTTCCAGTAGGAATAGATTTGCCAGAACGGTACATGGATACGGTTGCGAACCACTTTCTGGTAGAGCTTACGTACGGATTCGCGTTGCAGTATGCGGGTGGGATCGCTGGTGGGTTTGAGCCCTATGGATTTGGCAGCAAGTACGAACAGTTTGCGTTGGATGAGATCGTCGAGCTTGGCACGTGCAAAGGAATCGACATTTGTACCTGAGTACGATTTGATGTATGGACGTAGGTCGTCGATTGTTATGTAATCGTTAGCGATACGTGCAACCCAGTTGGTTGGTAGAGCTAAAAGGATGATTAATAAACAATGCATCTTACCTCCTGGATGGGTTGCAAGTTCTTAGGTAAGGTATGAGGCCACCTGAACGAATGATATTAAGTATAAAAGGTGGTAATGGTGTGAATTGCAGCTTTACGCCGGTGGATTTGTTGAGTAGCTGACCGGATTCGAGGTGTAATTCGAGTATGTCACCGTTGTTGACGTGGGCTGTTATGTTGGGACATATGATGGCAGGTAGGCCAACATTTATTGCGTTACGATAGTAGATGCGGGCAATGGATTCGGCAACTATTGCACCGATACCTAAGTGTTTGAGGCAAAGTACGGCTTGCTCACGTGATGACCCGCAGCCAAAGTTACGACCTGCTACGATTATGTCGCCGGGCGTGACGGATTTGTGGAAATCGGGATAGATGGATGCAAACGCATAGGAGGCCATCTGAGTAGGATCGGTTATTTTTAAGAATTTACCGGGATAAATTATATCGGTGTTGATGTTAGTACCGAATTTCCAAACTCTGCCGGTTAGCACCATTATTTTAAAATACGGAAGTAAAGTATAAGTCAACTGAGGAGAGGTTTAACAATGTGGGTTGCCAAAAGGGCTCCTTATATTATATATAAGGTATAAGATGGCGAAAAGAAATCGCCCGCTCTTGGTGTTAACAGGTGTGCTGGTGATACTGGTGGTGACTTTCTTGGTGGTAAGACGATACGTGCAGCCGGCACGTGAGCAGCTTGCGTACTGTCCGATGAAAGGGGTTGAAGTTGAAAGGATTGAGCTCACAAGGGATGATACATGTTTTGTGTTCGAGAAGCGTGAAGATGGGTGGTGGATGGTATCACCTGTCGAGTATCCAGCACTTGAATGGGTCATGAAGCAGCTGGCGGAGAAGGCACCTGATATAGCTATAGGACGTGAGGTGATAACCTGTAATCCTGACGAGTACGAAAAATATGGTATCACGGAGCATAGTAGGGTGGTGAAGTTCGTGGGTGGTAGGAGATCGGTAGAGTTGAAGATAGGTAAGGAAGCACCACAGGGATTGGGGTATTATGTGATATGGGGTGACCGACCATGTGTGAGGATAGCTAAGTTGGTGCCAAAGTATCTATTGGAGAGGGGGATGACAAGGTGGTGGAACAGAAAGGTGTTCAAATTCAAGCCAGAAGATATCATACGTGTGGCGATAGAATATGGTGATACAACGTATGTGCTGGAACGTGACACGGTATGGTACCTTAATGGTGAGGTGGTCGATTCGAACAAGGTGAAGAGTTATCTCAGGTATTTGGCGAACCTAAATGCGATTGATTTCATAAAGGAAGGTATGATCGAACGTAGTGATACGGTGGTGAAGCTAACGGTGAGCGTGCCAGGGGATATAAATGTGTTCATTGGTAAGTACGATAAGAATAATTATTGGGTGGCGGGTGAGATCAATACGCCGGCAGGATATAATTTCAAGGTATCGAAGTGGCAGGTGAAGCAGATTAAAGATATCGAAAAGAGGGTGAAGGGTTGAAATTTATAGCTGGAGGTGATGGGATGAAAGTCAAATTGATAGGAATAGGGGTGATTGTTCCTTTAATATTGTCTGGTAACAACATCAGGGTGAGTCAGGTTGAACTTGAATCCGGTGGCCCATCGTATGTGTATGTGAAGTTTGATTTGGCGTGGGAGAATTCGTGGCGTGATGCAATAAATTGGGATGCAGCATGGGTGTTTGTGAAATACAGGATGAAGGATTCGACGAGCTGGCATCATGCGTATCTGGCGGTAAATGATGGAGAGCATATTATACCACAGGGGTTTACGTGTGATGTTGGTACAACTATGGTGGATGGTGCGGCGAGAGGCATAGGTGTGTTCATTTACAGAGAGGAGCAGGGTGTGGGAGATGTTGAGCTACAAGATGTGAAGTTGAGGTGGAACTATGGTGAGAATGGGTTGACTGCAGACGATAAGGTATGGGTAAAAGTATTTGCGATAGAAATGGTTTACATACCTGAGGGAGGGTTCTGGATAGGTGACGATGCGATAGACCCACAATATGGGGCGTTCAGACGTCATAG
>Ga0190363_1000652_pt1 | contig 20620 bp, 21 predicted proteins | sample 48721867_MG_FD_161272 | JGI IMG/M metagenome (GOLD analysis project Ga0190363, IMG submission 161272) | Hydrothermal vent microbial mat bacterial communities from Southern Trench, Guaymas Basin, Mexico - 4872-18-6-7_MG | ecosystem: Environmental > Aquatic > Marine > Hydrothermal vents >... | reverse complement strand
TAGAGCTAGCCGACGTCCTTTTCAAGGCGGAGCCAAACCCCGCCCATATAGCCCTAGCTGAGCTTGAAAGAATGGGAGCACTCAAAGCAACGGTAACCCAAAACATAGATGCACTCCACCAAAGAGCCGGAAGCAAAAACGTGATAGAGGTTCACGGTGACGTGAGAAGCGCTGTTTGCGTGAAGTGCGGTACACGTTATAGCGCCGACTACGTGCTGAAAGAACTTCTCGGGGAAAAACGCACACCAACATGCAAATGCGGAGGCGTGCTAAAGCCAAACACCGTAATGTTCGGCGAGCCCCTTCCTGAAGAAGCCCTCTCAGAAGCCTTTAGGCTAGCAAAGGAATGCGACCTCCTCATCGTTGTAGGGTCCAGCCTCGTAGTATACCCCATCGCCTTCATGGCGGACATAGCAAAGAGAAGCGGGGGGAAGCTGGCCATAATAAACACGGAGAAAACAGCATACGACAGTGCAGCTGACGTAGTCATCCACGGGAAAGCTGAAGAAATACTCCCAAAGCTGGTTCAAGCAGTAAAAGAGCTGACGGAAAAGTAGAGCAACACGCCCAACAGCCAATTAGCCGCTTAATTTAAACATTCATCTGAGCCATACGCCACCGGCCACCATCCCACCTAACCCATCTAACACCATGTTTTTCATCCTTATCCAAAAAAACTTTAAATTAACCTCACCTCCTCCTTTTCTGTAAGCTTCTCCGAAGGCGTCAACGGAGGATCTAAAATGCCAGGTAAAACGGCTAGGATTAAAGAGCCACGGTGGGACGTCGCTAAGGAATCTGAAATATGGGAAACATGGCAGAAAGAGGGTATATACCGTTTCAACGAAAACAGCGGAAAACCCATATTCACAATAGACAACCCTCCACCCTACGTCTCGGGAAGATGGCATGTGGGAGGCGCGCTTCACTACGCCTCAATCGACTTCATTGCGCGCTTTATGCGTATGAAGGGCTTCGAGGTTCTCTACAAATTCGGCTTAGACAGGAATGGCTTGCCGGTCGAGGTCAGTGTTGAAAAGGAGTTTGGAATACGCATGGTCGAGACGCCGAGAGAAGAGTTTCTCAAGAAGTGTAAAGAGCACCTTGACCAAGTCGGCGAAAACATATTGAACATCTGCAGGATTATGGGGTTTTCCAATAACTCCTTCGAGTGGGACGAAATATACAAGACAGACCAGGAAGAGTATAGGGCTTTAACCCAGGCTACGTTCATAGAGCTTTGGAGGAAGGGATACATTTACGAGGATGACCGGCCTGTGAGCTGGTGTAGTGACTGCCAGACAGCCATCGCCGAGGCCGAGATCGAGAGGCGGGAGGAGGAAACAGATCTAGTGTATGTTAAGTTTAAGGTTAAAGAGACCGGTGAGGACCTCATCATAGCTACAACAAGACCTGAACTCATATGCGCTTGTGGAGCCGTAATAGTTAACCCTAAGGATGAAAGGTACGTGCACCTTCACGGATCGACCGCTGTAACCCCCATTTACGGTAAAGAAGTCCCCATCATTCCCCATCCAGCAGCTAAGCCTGAGTACGGTACCGGTGCGGTGATGGTTTGCTCCTACGGCGACGTCGTCGACTTAAGGCTTTTCAAGGAGCTTTCACTAACCCCCATATTCGCCATAGACAAGGATGGCCTTATGACCGATGCTGCTGGAAAGTACGCTGGCATGAAGGTTGCAGAAGCAAGGGCCGCCATAATAAAAGACCTAAAGGAGCAAGGCCTCCTGGTTAAATCCGAGCGGATAGTCCATAGCCAGCCTATATGCTGGAGGAGTAAGACGCCTATCGAATACGTCGGGATGAAAGAGTACTACCTTAAACTGTTAGATTTTGTCCCTCAGCTCAGAGAGATGGCGGAGCAGGTTGAATGGCATCCCCCCTCGGCCAAGTACCTCTGGCTTAACTGGGTCAACTCGCTTACCATGGACTGGCCGATATCTAGGAGGAGGTACTACGGAACCGAAATACCTATCTGGTATTGTAAGAAGTGCGGGGCCCCAAACCTCCCCGAGCCAGGCAAGTATTATCAGCCTTGGAAGGATGATCCTCCTTTTGATAAGTGTGAGAGGTGTGGCGCAAATGAGGGCTTTATAGGGGAAGAGCGCACGTTTGACACATGGGTTGACTCGTCCATTTCTCCGCTCTTCATCTCTCTCTATCCGGGGAACGTTAAAGAGAAGAACGAGTCTTTCTATAAGAAGGTCTCATCTCGCCCATACCTTTGCGACCTCCGACCTCAAGGAAAGGACATTATCGGCACATGGCTGAACTATACCATGCTCAGAATCCTCCAGTTACTCGGTAAGCCGGCATTTAAGCACGTGTGGATAAGCGGACACGTCGTCGATAAAGATGGACGTAAGATGTCTAAAAGCCTTGGAAACGTCGTATACCCCGAACCAGTAGTTGAGAAGTATGGTGCAGACGCCGTTAGACTCTACGCTAGCATGGTGGCATCCCTCGGAGACGACGTACGGTTCGACGAGTCTAAGGTTACAGGCGTCGCCCGCTTCCTCCAGAAGCTATGGAACATCGCCCGCTTCATCTCAAACTTCCCTGAGCCCTCGGAGAAGGTGAACTTAACGGAGACGGATAGGTGGATACTCTCGGAGCTTAATAAGCTCATCCAGAAGGTTGATGAAAGCTACTCCTCCTTTGACTTCCACCCGGGAACGGTCGCACTATACAACTTCACCTGGAACATCTTCGCAAGCCATTACATTGAAATGGTTAAGGCACGGGCGTATAATAGGGAGGGAACATTCACTAGGGAGGAGGAGACGGCAGCCCACTTCACCCTTCACACATGCCTGAAAACCCTACTGAAGCTTCTCGCCCCGGTAACGCCATTCATAACAGATGCATTATGGCGTAAGCTCTACGGTGACGAAAGCATCCACATACAGCCTTTCCCGGAACCCGACCCATCAATGATCCTTAAAGAAAACTACACTCCCCTGATCTTGGAGGTTAACTCGGCTATTTGGAAGGTGAAGAAGGAAGCGGGGAGATCCCTCAAGTCCCCCCTAAAAGTGGCGGTTCTACCCAAGGAACTGGAGCCCTTCGCACATGACCTGAGGGAAATGCATAACATCGAGGAACTAGAATTCTCTGAGAAGCCCGAGATGAAAGGGTTAAGGGAGCTACAGGCAGGAGGAAAAAGGATATTCGTAGCATTAGCCTAGTACCTTAATATCGCAGCTACACCCTTAAAGGCCTGCTTCAACTGTTGTCCTTCCTCGGTCTCCGTGGATATGACCTCCACCCTGGCGCCGGTTTGCTCCCCTAACTCTCCGAGCTCCTCGATCACGTCACGCACCTCCTCCACCGTTAAAAGTGAACTGTTGCAAACAGGACATGCTCTCTGTGCGACTTCCTCCTGAAGCTTCTGCAACTGCTCCTTCATCACCGTTTTCTCCTCGCTATATCCGCAGTTAGGACATCGGATGGTTACCCGTAGAATATCCAGTCCCTCGGATAAGAGTAGCGTATCCACCCTGCCCTGCAGAAGGGCCTCTCGAACCTCCCTTTCCCCGTAGGCAACCTTCTCGTCGTTCTTGACGAGCATCTCCAAGAACTTCTGGACGAGCCTCTTCTCTTCAGTATACCTTAAATCCTCGAAGAGGGATTCCGCCTTACCCACCAGCTCCTCTATTCCAGGCTCCCCAGTATACCCTATATCAACCACGCCAATGATCTTCTGTTTAAGCCTGTAATCTAGGTAATCTCCATCAACGAACTTCTCCTTGGAGGGGCCCGGCCCCCCTATGACGATGCCTTTAAGGTCTGGTATCGACAGGAAGACCTCGTTGGCGTGCTCCCCAACCCTCTTAAAGAACTCGTGTCCCGCCTGCTCTATGAGCCTCTCAAACCTTCGCTGAGACTGGCCTCCAGCCGAGTGCTTGCCGGGAATACCGGAGGTCAACTTCTTATGGATCTCCAAGTGAGTTCCCTTAATTGTTGCGATGTGTGCCTCAGACCTGTCCAACACTATGACGCCGTAAGTATCCTTTTCCTCCAAAAGATCCTTTAAAGGCTCCAAGTAAAACTTGCTGTCGCAATGATACTTGTAAATGTTTATTGGCTCTGGCGGGGTCACCATCCAAAACTCGAGCTTTTCAGTTCCCTGCCCACTCGTAGGCACGGCACCGCTAAAGATTACTAGGCCCGTTGATGGGGCACGCTGAAAATACTTAAGCTTGGAGATTATGCTCCTGATGGCCTCCATAACGTTTTTACGGGTAGCCTTAGACTTTATGTTCGCAGCCGTTCCATACTCCTGTTTGAGGTAATTGGTTACATCGCTGATCACCTTCCCTGGGGGAATGTATAGTGAAATTAGCTCCGTATGCGCCCCCTTCTTGCTTTCAAGCACCTCTATCAGCCTACGCAACCTGTACTTTTCAAACGACGTCCTCTTCTTTGCTTCCTCATCGCTCATTAAGCGCACCTCATTAACACTACGCCTTCCTTTTCCACCCGAGGTCTTATGGTGAATTCCTTCTAACCATACTTATTTTTTCCTAGTTTTTAACCTTTCAATTGCCCCCCGCAGTTCCTCATAAAAGTTGTCTAACGTGTACTCGACTTTCATTATGTCCGGGTCTCCCAGTATGAGTGCTGAAACCCTACTCTTCTCCTCCTTCCGATATAGACAGAGAACAGGCTTCCCCTTGCACCGCGCTAAACCGATCTCAACTCCAACCCCTGTAGACGGTGAAGAGACCTCAGCCACCAAAACATCGCACTCATCAAGGAGACTCGCGTCCCTTTTAAATATTTCCTCATCGTCCATGAACCCCTCAACTTTTTCAAAGTCGTCTTCGAGGACGTGCGGCGTAATAATAGTACATCCTTGCTCCTCTAAAAACCTGCATATCAACCTGTAAATATGGGATCCCGTTCTCGCCCCGCGCATTGGCGCAGCAAAGTAAACTTTCACCGTCATCCTCCCAATCACTTTACGGGGGTCGTAAACTCTTCTCCCCCCAAGTGAAGTAGCACCTCGCTTCTCCTCTTAGAAAAGTTCTCTTCAGCGTAAGCCTCTAGAACTTCACCCACAAACAAGGCATGATCTCCTGTTCTGACGACATCCACCACTTTACACTCGAGGTGCGCGATGCACTCCTCTATTATGGGGGCCCTAACTCTCCTAGCGGGAGCCGGGGTTAACCCTGCCTCCGAGAACTTGTCGAAGTTCCTTCCCGAGATGGTTCCACAGAGGAGCACCTCCCTAACAAGCTTTGATGGGGGAACGTTAACTACGAACTCTCCAGCCTCCTTTATCATCCTGCAAGACTCCCTCTGGAGGCCTATACTCACCGCTACCATCGGAGGGTTAAAACTCGTAGGCATAGACCAGGACAGCGTGATAATATTACGTTTCCCCTGCGGGTCCATGCAGCTAACCAAAACGACAGGTCTCGGGTATAGCAGACGGTAAGCCTCAACCACGTCAACCTTCACGTTAACCACCCCGCACTCTCACATCAACCGTTTCGCTATCCTCCCTAACCAGCCACAAATACACGTACTCCTTCCCAACAAATAATTCCTCCTTTTTCTAGGTGCAACCTCAGAGCACAGGAAAACGTTGACAATTCCAGTGTTCCGTACTGTTTAAGAAATGGGCTGCTATCTTGTAATCTCCACTTCTTTTATCCTTTCATACAGCTTCCTAGCGTACCTGTCCTTTTCAAAGTGCTCCCTTATAGGCTTTATTATTTCGTTCAGGTAGCTGGCGGTGGCCATTTTAAGGTCTAAAGGGTGGATTTGCCCCGCTGCATACGCCTCCCTCAACTCTGCGTACGACGTGAACGTCAGCGCCTCCTTCCCCCTTCGCTCAACGGTCACCTCCTCGTACTTTCCGAAAACTATCTTCTCCATTATGTCCATTACAGGGTTCCCTTCAGCAACTCTCTCAGGGCAGAAAGCTTTCCGTATCTTCCTCCTTATCTCCCCTTCCGAGTCGTGAACGAAGATCGCCGACTCGGGAACACTTTTACTCATCTTAGAACTTATCATCATATCTATCCTTGCATCTTCGTCAAATCCCTGCCCTTTTACGCTGCCCTTCAACCCTAGGAGTAGAGGGTGATGTATGGCAACGGGCTTCCTCCTCCCCAGTACAGGCGCAACCTCCCTGGCAAGCATGTTAACCCTTCTCTGGTCGATACCTAACTGACACACGTCCACTTCAAGCTGAAATATGTCAGCGCACTGCATAACAGGGTAGAAGAGGAAGGCCGCCGGGTTCGAAGCGCTCTCCTTCCTCCCTGCAATGGTAAGCGCCCTCATAGCCCTGTTCACGGTCACGTTCTTAGCTATTACTATAACTTTCTTCCAATACTCGGGGTCGTCAAAGTGCTCCTTGTGCCACACCACCTTCACCTTGCTGAAGTCCACCCCCGCCGCCTTCCATACCTCCATGAAGTATCGCCCAGTATCCCTGATCTTCTCGAGGTCCCCTCCAAGCTTATTGTTGATCCAGGCGAAACTGTCGGCTAGGAGAATCTTAAACCTTATACCCGCCCTCATGAGCCTGTCAAGTATAATAGGCCTGTAAACGGCAACTGGAAGATGCGCCAGCCCTGACGGCTCAAACCCATCATACGCCACAAGGCTGCCCTTAACCTCAAACAGCTCCCTCAGCTCGTCCTCCGTCACTATCTCTGCAGCACAACTTTTAACGAGTTCAATTCGTTCCTCTACATCCATGTTAACACGTCCCAGTACACGTCTCTGCCACTTAAACATGCACCCATCAGGGGGAAACCATTACTCAGTGACAGCTCACACTACGCTGCTTCCCTTCTCCTATAATAAATTAGTTTTTCACGCCACTTAACCCAGTAAGAATAACTGTTTCCATGATTTTTATAAATGTTCAATGTCAAACTTTTAATATCTAACTCATTTCCCTCCTTCTCAAATGCATAGAGGCTGATAAGATGAATGTAGTCAGGCTTAGGGGGGTCGTGTCGCTGCTGATGCTGGCCCTATCGGTCCCCGTCTTGGTAACGGGCATCCTCCTTTGGCTATCTCCCGTCAGCGGTTTGGTCAAAGAATTCGGCCGCGCCTTTCTTCCCTTCGGCAAGTATCCGCCAGAGCTGCTTCACACGGTCACCAGCTTCCTGTTAAGCTTCCTAGCTGCGGTGCACTTAATGCTTAACTACAGGATGCTGCTTAACGAGGTGAAGTCGCTTAGGAGAAGCGCTTAGAGTGTCCAGCGTGAAGATAGTAAAGGTTGACGAGGCCGACACCGTACCAAACTCTCATGGCGTCGATGCAAGAAAAATACATAGCATAGAGCATGTGGAAGTGATTCATATAACATTAAATCTTGGAGAGAAGCTGAAGAAGCACGCAACCCCAGTAGACGTTTTCTTCTACGTTCTGGTTCTGGGGGAAGGGATCATTGAGATCGGCGGTGAAAGAGAGGAAGTAGGGCCCGACACGCTTATTGAAAGCCCAGCTAAAATACCGCATTGTTGGTGCAACGAGAGCGACAAGGTGCTACGTTTTCTCGTTGTCAAAACTCCAAGGCAAACTCAACCCACAAAAGTACTTGGGCAATAGCGCTCAAGCAGCATCTATATTTGCTTTAAACTTTCCCCTAACTTTTAAATTGGTGATAGGAGGATTTTCCTGCTGGTGCTTTAAAATGAGTTACTGGTGGGATCTGGGTGTCCTGCAGTGGATTCAAGGGGTGACGTGGACTCCTTGGGGGCTCTTCAAGTTCCCCTCGGTACTCGACGGAGTAATGTGGGTGATAACACAGTTCGGCACCGAAACCATCTGGATACTGGTCGTATCCGTGTTCTTCTGGCTCGGCTACAAGCGGGAAAGCCTCCTTCTCGGGGCCTTAATACTAATCGAGGCAATGGTGAACTTGTGGTTAAAATATGCAATCTACAGGCTTAGGCCAACAAGGTTCGAGGCATTTGTTTTCTACGACGCCTCAGGTCCATCCATGCCGAGCGGCCATGCGCAGCTGGCATCAACCAGCAGCTTTTACACGGCTCATCTTGTATGCTCACACCTAAAGCGATCCTCCACAGAGGTTAATCCGCCTGAAGCACCGGAGGCCAGAGGGTTCAGGCTTAAGGAAGGCTGCGTCGCCGTTTACTCTGCAGCGTTACTCTTGACCTTTCTCGTGTCGCTGAGCAGAGTGTACCTTGGCGTCCATTGGCCCACTGACGTAATAGCTGGCAGCCTAGTGGGCTTTGCAATATTCGCAGTCTACGCCCTTTTAGCTGAAAGAGCATGGAGCAAGATCGCCTCCTTTCTTCCGGAAAGCATGGTGTACAAATGTGTCATAGTGGTGGTCGTAGGCGTACTCGTCGGAGCCCTTACCCCTTACAGTTGGAGGATTGGGTGGTACGCTGGAGGCTTCTTTACAGGCTTCTTCGTGGGAGCCGTATTCGAACACGAAACCATCAAACTCGGAAAGGCTGGCAGCTTAAAGAACGCCATCACAAGGCTTGCGACAGGAAGCATAATCCTCATGATACTCGCCCTAGCAGCAAAAAAAGTATCATCGGGGATCTACGCCGTTTTCGACATTTTAGAGCTTTTGGTGAAGTTCTTCATCCTCCCCAGCCAGCTTTCGCCGTGGGCAAGCGTCATAGTAAACTTCATGCTAGAACCTTACATAGGTCCATTCATCAGCATACTCCAGTTTCCACTATACGTTGTGGTAGGGCTCTGGATCAGCCTAATCGCACCGTTCATCTTCAAGGAGGCCTCCCTATAACTCTCCCCTTTTTCTCCCTTCCAGACCGTTCGCCCGATGCTTCCGTCAGTCCTCCACCCTCCTCAACTTACTGCGCTTCCTCAAGTACTCAACGTACCGAACCATCTTTGAAAGTACGCTTGCGGCTGTTTCTATCGTAGGATAAACGATCGCTCCCTTCTCCGCCGCCCTACGGACAACATCCATATCTGTTGTGAGCGTGACGGCTACCACGGGTTTGCCATGCTTCCTAACCATCTCAACAAGTACATTCATGCTCTCCTCGTCGGCTTTGCTAAGCCACGACTTAACTATCTCGCCCTCCTCCTCCTTCCTCCAAGGAGCGCTCCTGTAGGACCCGGCGAACGCTCCGCTTCCAACTATGAAGCCTAAGGCAACGACGATATCCGTGTTCTTGTCTCTAGCTATTATGTCCAGGCATGGAGGCTGGATCTGCCTATCAAAGGTTCCAACCAGATCCACGGGGTTCCCTCTGCTCCAGTAGGGAGGTAAAATCTTGTCAAGCTCCCTTAGTGAATCCTCGGTTAGCGACGTCACCTCCAGCCCTGCTTCCTCAAACGCGTCTGAGGCGACGACGCCGTACCCCCCACCCCAAGTCAGTATCCCAACCCTTCTCCCATTTGGCAGCGGCATCCTCACAAAAGTCTTAGCTAAATCCAGCATCTCGTTAACAGTAGAAGCCTCTATGATCCCTGTCTGCCTGAAGACAGCCCTGACCACCTCGTTCGAGCCGATTAATGCTCCACTATGCGACCTAGCAGCCCTGACTCCCGCCCGCGTCCTCCCCGCCTTGTAAACTATTAACGGCTTCCTCTCAGAGACCTCCTCGGCAACCCTCATGAACCTCCTTCCACTCCTGATTCCTTCAAGGTACGCCAAGATAACCTTCACCTTAGGGTCTGCTCCAAAGTAGGCGATATACTCGTAACATTCAATGTCCGCCTCATTGCCGCTGCTAACAAACTTGTCAAATCCAACCCCAACCGTTGAGCCAAAGCCCAGAAGGTTTGTCCCGATGTTCCCACTTTGACTTACAAGGGCGACCTCCCCCTTAACAGGGGAGACAGGCGGCATGAGGGCGCGGAGGTTGACGGGTGCGCTGTAAACGCCCATGGTGTTCGGCCCGACAAGAAGTAGCCCCCCTCGCCTCGCTATTTTAACGATTTTTTCCTCTAGCTTCCTCCCTTCCTCCCCTGTTTCCCTGAATCCGCCGGCGATGACTATTGCCGCCTTCACGCCCGCCTCAACGCACTCCTCGATGTGCTGGAGGGTTGCCTCCGCAGGCCTGGCTATCACAGCCAAGTCGACTTCCTCTTCTACTCTCCTAATATCAGGGTAGGCTCTTATCCCAAGGATTTTTTCTTCGTGGGGGTTAATAGGATATATTTTTCCTTGAAATCCGTATCCGAGTATGTTCATTAAGATAATGCATCCCCATTTCATGGGGTTATTAGAAGCCCCTATCATAGCTAGGGAACGCGGCTCGAAGACCGGTGTAAGATCCCTGATCTCAGAATCCAACAAGAATCTCCTCCTCTGGGAACACGAAGACTAATCTGGGGATAATAGGGTGCCATGTGGTATATAAAACAGTTCCTAAACTCTACCATCCTGTGACTGCCACGCGTTTTCTCTCACGTAGATCGTAACGGTGTTAAGCTTCAGGGCTGGTTTAAGGCCTGGTGGAGGCTTCAAGCCGGCGTTCACCACGTAAACCACACCATGGTCTGCAACGTAACCGTGTACTAGGAGTGCGAGTTCAGGCTTCATGACCTCCAGCCACATGCCACTGGTTGTCGGCCTCCCCGAGAAAGCAGTAATCATGTCTCCTTCAACCATGCTCATCCACCCTAAGACGCAGACAGGCTGCCAGGGTGGAACGTTCCCTACAATCCAGAGGGATGCCATCCACATTTCCATGCTATCCCGAGTTAATAATCCCCTCCTCTCCTGCGGCCAGGTGGCTATAAGCATGAGGGGTGTGGGCTGGAAAAGGCTAAACCCTGCGTTGAGGACTCTCCCGTCTGGCAGCGTTGCAGGTTTACCGATAGTCGGCGTCCAGGTGAACGACGTGGCGGCGAGCAACACTAAAAGTATGACCCCAATTTTCCTCGTCCTTCCCATTTGGTTAAGCCATTTAAACGTTACGCCAACGTAGAATGAAATTGGTATCAAAGCGTAAACCCAGAACCTGTGGCCGTAGGAAGCTAGGAGAGGGGTTAACGCGAGAAGGTAAAAGCCATAAACGGTTTCTCCCTTACACTTGAACTCTTTAACTAAGGATGGGAATCCTAAAGCCCAGGCTAAGACTGGAACGTATAACTCTAACGGCATGTTGGTACTGTGAAGCCAGCTGAAGTGGTTTAGCACGTGAAGCATCCAGGGAACGTACGTGGAAAGCGACGTAGCCGTCATCTTCAAGTAGAATTTAACATCTCCCTCAAGGATGCTTTGAGGCAGAAGTGCTAAAACAGTCAGGAAGGGCATCGCCAAGTGCAGCCAGAAACACGCTGCCATTAGAATGGTAGACAGCCAAAGTTTTCTCTTCCTGAAAGCATGGAAGAGTAGGCATGTTAAAGCCAGCACCAGCGTAGCAGGCATAATCATGCACCCCATGAGGAAAAGGCTGGTCGAACATAGGAGCACTACTAGAGAGCATAAAGCATACTTTCCAATGAACCCTCTAGCAGAAAGCCAGAAGCAGAATGCTAGGAAGGGGTAGCAGAGAACCTTCACAGCCCTCGCAGCCAAGAACAAGTCTCCATGAAAAATAGAAGTCAAAAACGCTAGGAAAACATGTAGCAAAGGAGGGTAGAGGTGTGGCCTCCCAAATGGCGCATACTCCCACCAGTCCCAAGTAGGCGTGAAGCCGAACTGGCATATGACACGCGCCACAGACAAGTGGTAGAAGTCGTCTAGAGCCAACGGTGGACCAATAACCCATAAACCTAGAGTGAAGAGCAGCACCAAGCTAACAGCTATAAGATCCCAGAACCCAACCTCAACGTAAACTTTCACTCTAAACTTAAAGGTAATCTCCCCAGGCACTACAATCCCCCTTAACCAGTCACACCCCTCCTAACACAGCCAAATTTAAAATTTTCCTTCAGCTCGGAAGCATCCCTCTAAAACTCGTAACCACAGCAACCATCCATCACCTAGCGAATCTTGAAGGTTAAACACCGGTTTCCCTTCATGAATCTACGGTATCACTTAAATACTAACAATCTCCAATTGTTATCAGGAAGTTAACTAATGTTAAGTGGCTTGGTGAGGGGGATACCTTGAAACTTCCCTGTGAAATCGTAATATGGTACTTTCTTCCTAGCATCAGGTCTGCCCTAGCAAAGGAGCTTGCAAAGCTCGGCTTTTCCCAAAAGGAAATCTCTGAGAGACTGGGTCTCTCGGAAGCAGCGGTCTCCCAGTACATGAAAGGGAAGCGTGGTAGAAAAATCGAGTTCAACGAACCAACTTTTAACGAGTTAATTCAAAAAGCAGCAGAGAAGATTGCCTCGACATCCTCACCCATCGACGTCTATAGAGAAACGTGTAAGTTATGCTTAGAGCTGAGGAAGAGAGAAGTCCTATGCAACCTTCATAGGCAATTAGACAACGTTCCTGAAGACTGCAAACTCTGCCCAGGAATCGAAAAGACCTAAAACCATCCACCATTTAGACACGGCTTTATAAACCATTTTTCAGCTTCCTTAAAAGTTTCAATAACCGTTTGACCTCGCCTTTAAAAAGGTAAGCTACCATCCCCTTCACCTAGTTTTCACCGAAACCCAAACGTTTTTATCCTGCACCACTTCTCTATCTCATACCCTCCTCGAGGAACAACGTATCCCCCTAGGGAGGTGTCCCCTTGAGCAATCCACCTAGGTTGCTTTTAAGGCTGGCTTTGAACATTCTCCTAGCCGGTTTAGCATCTCTCCTCCCCTCAATCCTAACAGCAGTTTTAACATACTACGCCGTAGTCTACCTTCTACATCTACCATTCATCATAGTGGTAGGGCTAGCTCCACTCTACTACATAGTGGCTAAATGGTGCTTCAAGCTCTTCTTCCTAGCACTGGCGAGAGCACAGTTGAGACCGGTTAAGGAAGGGCTCCACGGCCCCGGATTCGAAGACGAAAACATTAGAAACTGGCTGATAAACATATCACTAGTGGACGCAGTTAAGTACTTCGTCGGGGATCCACCACTTGGCCAGACAGCTCTCAGACCCCCCCTCCTCCGCCTCCTCGGGGCAAAGCTCGGGAAAGGCATATCACTAGATGACGTAACAGACCCGTACCTAGTGGAAATGGAAGATGGTGCGGTGGCCGGCGGCCGCTCCTTTATAGTGTCACATCTTTCAAGAGACGGAAAGCTATACCTTAAAAAGGTGAAGATCGGACGTGGCGCCCTGATAGGTGTAAGGTCAACTATTTTCCCAGGAGTTGAAATCGGTGAAGGAGCGGTCGTCGCAGCCCACTCCCTAGTACCAATGGACACCAAAATACCCCCCTACACGTTATGGGCAGGAGCCCCAGCCAAACAGGTAGAAACACTTAGACGGAAGGAAACAAAACAATGAAAGCAGTACGGTTTAATAATTAATTGGGGTGCCATAATGCCTAAGCCATTGAAGGTTCTAAACGGCGTGTTCCTCGTCGGCGACGCTTACCTTTCACATCCCACCGACTGCTGCGTTTACCTAGTGGACGCGGGCAGTACGCTCGTGCTCGTAGACGCAGGCACCGGACTAGGCTTTAGGAAAATAGTTCAAAACATAAAATCCCTAGGTTATAACCCTGAGGAAATAGGCTTCCTAATAGCTACCCATAAACACATAGACCACGTCGGCGGATGCCACGCCTTCAAGGAAAAGTTCAAATGTAAAATTATAATGCACGAACTTGACGCAGAGGCACTGGAATCCGGAGACCAGTTTACGACGGGCGCCGAGCTGTATGGCGTAAAGCTTCAACCCTGCACGGTGGACGTAAAAATCAGCGAGACCTCACTAACGCGCTTCGGCAACCTCGACTTCCACCTGATACACTCTCCAGGACACACTCCCGGAAGCATATCAGTCCTTGTGGAAGTCGAAGGCAAACGCGTCCTGTTCGGCCAAGACATACATGGGCCAATCGAGCCATCATGGGGCGCAGACGTCAACCAGTACTGTAGCTCAATGAGGCACTTGCTATCGCTGAACGCAGACGTGCTATGCGAAGGACACTATGGAATCTACAGGCCAGCAGAGAAGGTCAAGGAGTATATTGAGAGGTACATGGAGGCGTATGGCTGCCTGTAACTTCCTTTTGGTGGTGAAGCCTGTTGAGCGTGGCTGATGTGCTGAGCTTTATAGACTCATTCGACGTTGCCGGCTTAGCCCGTGAACTAGTTGAAATCGAAAGCCACTCCGGGATTAAGGGTGGAGAGCACAGGGTAGCCTCAAAAATAGGCGAGTTGCTCATTGACCATGGTATTAAGCCACGGATCGACGATTTACGGTTTGGAGCCAACCTAATAGCCTCACTAGGATCCGGATCTCCAGTCTTAGTGCTCAACGGCCACCTTGACACTGTTCCTCCATCGCGAGGGCAAAGAGTTCTCGTGGAGGATGGAAGGCTTTTCGGGAGAGGCGCCTGCGACATGAAAGGCGGCCTCGCCTCCATGGTAGCCGCCACAGTCGCCCTCAGCGCAACAGGGGTAAAGCTTAAGGGCACCTTAATGTTCACGGCCGTCTCCGGTGAGGAGACAGGGAGCGCTGGGACGTTAAAGCTTATCAGGGACGGGTTGAAAGCCGACTGTGCTATTGTAGGGGAACCAACAAACCTTAACGTAATAATAGGGGCTAGAGGGATCACCCCCGTAACGATAACCGTGCATGGCAAGAGCGCCCATGGCAGCATGCCGGAGAAGGGTGTTAACGCCGTGATGAAGGCTGCGAAAATCCTGTTGAAAATGGAGGAGGTCCTTCCGGAAATCTACGAGGGGAAGCGTCACCCCATCCTCGGAAACCCATCATTCAACGTCGGCATCGTAAAAGGCGGCAGCGCACTCAACATGGTTCCAGACCAGTGCATCATCCAAGTTGACAGGAGAACGATCATAGGGGAAACAGCCGAGGAGGTTCGGAGGGAGTTTGAAGAATTAATTTCCGAGCTTATGAAGGAAGATAGAGACTTAAAAGCTGAAGTAGCAGCCATCACAGTTATCCCTCCAGCCCTAGTAGATCAAAACCTTCCCATAGTCGATTGTGTCGTCGCCTCCGTAGAGAAGCTAACCGGAAGAAGGCCGCAGATCGGCTCCATGCCATACGCTACGGACGCATCGCACTTAATCCATGCAGGCATACCAAGCATAATATTTGGGCCGGGGGATCCCGAGAAAGCCCACACCGCTGACGAGTACGTTGAGGTAAGCCAACTCCCCCTGGCGGCTAAGGCATACGCTATGGCAGCAATGAAGTACCTCTCACCATGAAAACCTAGCTCTTCTCAAGGAACCTTTCTATTGTTTCAAAGTTAAGCCTTACACCCAACCCGGGCTCCTTGGGCACCACAGCGTACCCGTCCTCAACTCTTATCGGCTCTTCCAGCATGTAAAACTCCTCTGGGAAGAGAGGGTACTCCATCCATGGGGAGTTGTAACTTGCAGCTATGACCTGCAGGTTAGCCGCCATTACCAATCCGAAGCCGAATATGTGCGGCGTCGCCTCCACCCCGTAGGCCTCAGCCATGGCAGCTATCTTCCTGCACTGGAGTATCCCTCCGCATCTGGTTGCATCCGGCTGAACTATGTCGTATGCTCCTGTGTCCAGTATCTCCTTAAACCTGAATATTGAGAAGTCGTTTTCCCCTCCAGCTATGTCAACGCCTGAACGTGCCCTGAGCTCTGCGAGAGCTGACAAGTTATCTGATGGGAGCGGCTCCTCAAGCCACCTTACATTGTACACCTCACATATCTCGGAAAGCCTGACGGCTTCCCTCACCGTCTCATACCCCGAGTTTGCATCCACCATTATTTCAATGTCTGGATGCTCCTCCCTAACGGTCCTTATGATCTCCTCATCCCTTCTGAGTCCTTCTCCTATCCTCACCTTCACAGCGTTAAACCCTCTCTTCCTGGCGGTTTCAGCCATCTGGCTGGCTGCCTTAGGCTTCAAGGCGAATGGGAAGCTAGCGTAAGCTCTAACCTTCTCCTTAAACCCGCCGAGAAGCCTGTAAACAGGAGTCTTCAACGCCTTCCCAATCACATCCCAGATCGCGCACTCCACAGCGCTCGTAGCCTGAGCTATACCGAAGAGAATCCTGTTACACGTGTTGTACACGTCCCTCCATATCGCCTCAACCATGAATGGATCCTTACCGACGACTATTCTCCCAAGCACGTCTTCGATGTACCTTGCTAAAGTCCTGTCAGAAACCGGAAGATGCGTCATCGAGTATCCAACGATCCCCTCATCCGTCTCAACCTCGACGAGGGTTCCGGAAGCAGGAATCCTAGGCATAGCCCCGATCTTTATCGAAAAAGGCAGCTTGAGGACGGATGCTCTAACCGAGCTAATTATAATTTTAACTCACCACCATGCCTTTATCAGTAAAAGATGACTTAAACCCATTAATATGTCTTCACCAGCCACTAAAACGGGGTGGCAACGTTACATTTAGAGGGCTCTAACCGCCTTAAGGAAAAAATTATTACTTTTCCGTCTTATCTCTTTATCGCTGTGTGGAGGGTGGCCTTTTGAATGTTCGAAATCCTGTCTTCACGCGCTTCAGCCTCCTCCTAGGTCTTCTCCTCGCTTTCTCCTCGGTGTTCAGCCTAAACCTCCAAGTTGAATGGTTAACCCCCCTTATCCTCTCATCGTCTGCCCTACCTTTCTCCCTTCCACTCTTAATCCTCTCCGCGGCTCTCCTCTCGCTTCCCTTAGCGGCTGGAGGCCGAGATAACCTCAACTACGCCCTCTCCGCGGGCACCCAAGTCTTCCTATCCTACATGGCAGTCCTGTCAGGATACACCATACTCTTAAGGGTCCAGAACTTATCCATAACGCTTTGGGACGGTTTCACGAGGCAGGCAATGTGGGTTCTCCCCTCCATCCTCTACTTCGTAAGCTGGCTTCGCTCCATTAAAGGCTTCTCCTCGGTGAAGGATTACCTCCCCCTAGCAGCGTCTGCATCTCTCCTCCTCCCTCTCTCACTCTTCAATCAATCCCCAACCCTAATATTAGGGCTGGACTCGTACTTTCTTCTGCTCCCCACCGGTCCCTCCTCGTCCGCCCTAACAGCATCCCTCCTGGTCTTCGCCTGCGGCCTTATAGGCGTCAGGCCACCAGCGAAAAACTTGGCTGGAAAGGTGGCGGCAGCGTTGACGTTTACGCCCACAATCCTCCTTCCAGCTTCGGAGTCGTTCGTAGCTGAAAGGGCAGCCTCCATTCTAGGATGGTACGACCACCTGATCCATTCAGCATTCCCCCTCCACTTCAACGTTTTCACGTGCATCTCGGTAGCCACGCTTCTGGGAGGGGTAGCACTCTCTTCGACTAGGAGGCTGGAGCAAGCCTCCCTCCTCTCCTGCATCACCTTCATCCTTTCCTACCCGACGCTATACAGGATGCTGACTCACCCTCTCAGGCCGGTAGCCGTAGAGCCAGCCCCCCTTGTATGGTTAACCGTGGGTTTAGCAGCCTTAACGCTACTTCACTCCAGCACCAACCTCCCTAAGCCTCCTCAAGCGCTGCTCATCACCCCCCTTCTCCTCCTCCTTTTCACTTATCCACCCTCCCTCCCCCTCCATCCCTTAACCCTAACTCTGCTGACCCCTCCTCCCATGTCAGTTGACGACCGAATAGATCCGTCCATACTGGAGCTGGAGAGCCCACCTGGCCCCATACACGTAATACTGCGCTTCCCCTCCCTTCCAGACGACGTCCTAGAAAGGCTGAACGCCTTACCATACTTTGAAATATCGAATCACTCAGGTAGGCCGGCAGTTTACAGGACCCCCGTCAACCTTGTTTACGGGGTTCTGAACGCTTCAACCAACAACTGGAAAAACTTGGTTAGGAGCTTGGTGGGAGAGTTCAATGTGGAATACGTCCTGTTGGACAGGAACCCCTCGAAGCCCCCAACGTTCACCCTCCACCCAGCAGTGTACTCGGTCGACGCAGACGTTCTCCACGCGTTAAACATAACCGGGCGTGGCGTGACAGTTGCAGTCATAGACTCGGGAATCAACGATGCCGACCCGGAAATATCGGGTAAAAGCGAGGGACGCATACTCTACCAAGTGAACTTCATAACGGGGGAGGAGGGTGATCCGCTCCTAGTTGGAGACCTAACCCCGGCCGGTGGCAAGTATCATGGGACATTCGTTGCGAGGACGATAGCAGGGGTGGCGGGGATAGCCCCCCACGCGAACCTAATAGACCTTAAAGTCCAGCTGGAAATAGGGGAAATGTACTACCCTGCAAGCCTACGCATAGTCGAAGCCATAGAGTGGTGCATACGAAACAAGCAGAGATTCAACATTTCAGTTATAAACCTAAGCATGGGCAACCGAGAGGGGACTGGAGGACCAATAGATGAGGCGATAGAGAAGGCTGCTTTAGCTGGAATAACGGTTGTCGCTGCAGCCGGAACATACCTGAACCCGGCGGAAAACCATCTCAACTCGATATTTACCCCTGGGACGGCGGACCTCGCAGTCACCGTAGGGGCAACTCAAAGCTACAATGACGACTCTTGGGCTTACCTGCCGGCAAGCGCCATAGGGCCGGGATGGAGCACACCAAAGCCAGACTTGGTGGCGCCGGGACCATACACTAGCGGTTCAGCCCCCGTGGTGGCGGGAGTAGCCGCCCTCCTTCATCACGCAGCTGAGAAACTGCATGTACCTCAAGAAGTCAGGGGTATCGCCGTGAGGCAGGCTTTAATATATGGTGCCGCTTGCCACGACCTAGGTCCACCCGGCTTTGACCCCCTCTACGGGTACGGGAAGGCTAACGCCCTCTCATCATATCTTACATTAAAAAGCATGTTTCACCCGCTTTAGCAACTGTTCCCCTTCTAGGCACTTCAAGTCAAAGCACTTCTTAACGGTCTTCTCCACCATACTCGGTCTGGTTTCTTCGCTTTGTGAAAAGCAAAATTTCCTCCCCTTTTTCCTCCCTTTTCCGTTATGTCATGGTGCTGGAAGGTGGAGGAGCCTCGTTAAGGATGTGCAGATCCACAGGAGCACCTAATGTTTCCTCAAGTTGTAATCTTCCTCATTTTAAGCGTGTTTGTATCTATGAACCTCCTTATGGCCGCCGTAGCTGAAAAAGAAAAAGTAAATATTAAGCAGGAGGGGTAAGGGTAGTGTAGCTTTGAACGTGGAGGGCTGGAAGCGTGAGCCTAGTTGTTTTAACCCTACTGCTTATCGTCGTGTTCGTCTTCATAGGGCTTTACAGGACGTACGGAAACCCCTTTAATCCCCGAAACGTGGATTGGAGGGTGACGGCAATCCTTCTAGCAGCTTCCGCAGGCATAGTCCTCTTCGCCCTGTTTGGGCAGCCTATTAACCAGCCTAAATGGCTCACCGACCTTCAAAATGCATATAATACTTACTTAGTTCTTCAGAAAATACTGTAAAGGGGGGGCTCGGTTGACCGAGCTGAGACGCGACTACCTCGCTGAGAGGTGGGTGATAATAGCTAAGGAGAGGGGCATGCGTCCCTCAGACTTTAAAGTTGAGAAGGCGTCGCGGCCTCCAAGTGGCGCCTGCCCGTTCTGCCCGGGAAACGAGCACATGACTCCCCCCGCAAAATTCTTGTACTTGGAGGAAGACGGTAGGTTAACTGTTAAGGCAGACTGTGATGGTGAAAGGCTGAAGGGATGGCTGGTCCGCGTAATCCCGAACCTTTACCCTGCTTTAAGGCCTGACGTGAAGCCTCTTGAACACGTCAACGGTTTCAGGGTTTGCGTCGGCGGGGCAGGAGTGCATGAGGTCATAGTTGAAACACCGAGGCATGAAGTTCACGTTCACGCCCTTGACGACCGCCAGTTAAACCTTGTTTTCAGGGTGTACGCTGAGAGGTTTAGGTCGCTGGCAGCCGTACCTTACGTGAAATATGTGAGCCTTTTCAGGAATCATGGCAGGATGGCTGGTGCAAGCCTGTCACACCCTCACTCCCAGATAATTGCCACCCCAATCGTGCCGCCTAAAATATCAGAGGAGACAAGTTCGTTCAGGAGGAGCTGGGATGGTTCTTCATGTATTCTCGATGAAGTTTTAGAGTATGAAGCGGGCTCCGACAGGTTTGTGGACGAGAACAGGGATGCTGTTGCCTTCTGCCCCTACGCGTCTACGGCTCCATTCGAAGTATGGGTTACACCAAAAAGGCACGTGAAAAACATAGCCGAGCTAACTGAAAGCGAAAGAGCCTCCTTCGCCCTCCTAGCTAGAAGAGTGTTGAAGGCGCTTCACGACCTGCTAGGCGACCCCCCCTACAACTACGTTTTCCACCAGTCTCTCTCACGTGAGGAGTACCACATGCACCTGCGAATCCTCCCGAAGCTTTCAACCTATGCCGGTTTCGAACTAAATACTGGAATAATCATAAATACCGTTCTACCAGAGGAGGCGGCAAAACACCTTCGAAAACTGATCATGAAAAATACTTGATGAGGCAACAGACGAGAAAACAAAAAAGAGGAAAACGTTCATCCACACGGTTTTCTTGACGTTCTTCAGCTACTTCTCCCGTAGGAAGTTATGGTCTGGGTCGAAGTATCTGAGTATCATAAGCTCCCTCAGCGTGGGGGGCTTCTCTTCTCTCACCTCTTCAGAAACCCTGAGCCTCCA
>Ga0190363_1000651_pt1 | contig 20630 bp, 23 predicted proteins | sample 48721867_MG_FD_161272 | JGI IMG/M metagenome (GOLD analysis project Ga0190363, IMG submission 161272) | Hydrothermal vent microbial mat bacterial communities from Southern Trench, Guaymas Basin, Mexico - 4872-18-6-7_MG | ecosystem: Environmental > Aquatic > Marine > Hydrothermal vents >... | reverse complement strand
ACTATAGAGCCGCCGACTTGTTGCTTTCTAGAGAGAAAATTTCTAGTTCGCTAAGACGCATATGTGCTTTTAGAGTTGCATTTTCTCTTTTAATGAATAGAAGACTCGGTATTACTATAGAGGATCTAAGATTGATAGCAGGAGGATTACTTACTGGTAAAATGCTAGAATTGCTTAGGAAAATAAGTAGGATTTCTTTTGAAGATTTTTTAAAAGAAATTCCATCTAAGAAAATACTTGGAGTTAAATATGCGGTACCCGACTGGTTGGTCAAGGAATTATTAAAAATTATGGATAGGAAGGAGCTAGAACGACTACTTGAAGCAATGCTTAAACCTGTAACATGGGCTAGGATAAATACGCTTAAGTCGGATAAAAGAAAAATAGTCAAAAAGTTGGCTTCGCTAGTTGAAGTTCGATGGGATAAGGATTACGAGTTCATGTTTGAAGTTGTAAAAGGGAGAGAGAAACTGGTTTCTTCAACCTTAGTAAAAGATGGGTTCGTTGTACTTCATGATAAGGGTAGTGTTGTGGTAGTTGAAGCTTTATCCCCTAAAATTAGCGAAAGCATACTGGATCTAGCTGCAGCTCCAGGAATAAAATCTTCCTTAATAGCCCAGTTAACTAAAAATAGAGCTAGAATTGTAGCATTTGATATAAGCTATAACAGGATAAAAGATATGAGAAGTCTAATGAAAAAATTGAATGCGGTAAACGTGGATCTAGCAGTGCTGGATTCTACTAAGTTGAAACTGGCTAAAAAATTCAAGAAGATTCTGGTCGACGCTCCTTGTAGTAATACTGGAGCTCTATCCTCGGATCCGGGATTAAGATTAGCATTACGCGATATTGGAAGTATCGATAAATTTGTAAAAATCCAATACGCGATATTGGAAAAAGCCGTAGAAAATCTCGAAAGAGGAGGAGTAGTAGTTTATTCCACATGTTCGCTACTCCCTCAAGAAGGAGAATTTATCGTGGAGAAAATAGAAGAAAAGTATGGAGTAAGCATAGATACTAATAGTGTATTAGGTGTCTCGGGTTATAGGAATTCTCACTTATCTTCGAAAGTTCGTAGATTATTTCCACACATAAATAGAACTACTGGTTTCTTTATAGCTAGAATCTACGTTTAGGTGGATGCATTGATACTCGTTAAAACGATTAGAGGACTTGAAAATGTAGCCGCAAGTAGACTTAAAGAATTATTCCCTAATGCCGAGGTATTGCCGCGATTTAAAGGTTATCTAGGTGTAGTTCTCGTTCGAAATATAGAACCTACAAGCGAGAACGTGGATATAGTCAAGAAAAGAATTCTCGAAGCTGAAAAAATATTCCCTATCCTGGCACAGTGTAGTGCAAATTTAGAATCCATAGTCGATACTGTTTCAAATATCGCCAAGGAGTATATCGAAAAGACGGAAACATTTGCAGTGAGAACTACTAGACGAGGATCTCATCAATATACAAGTATTGACGTCAATATCGCCGCTGGTTCCGCCGTACAAAAAGCTACGGGAGCATCGGTAGATCTCACTTTTCCGGATAAAATCGTATGGATCGAAATCTTCCAGGACGAGGCATATATCTCCATTACATCCGGTGCAGAAGAGCATAAAAAGATGTGGCCAGGCAAGCCGTACGTCAGGAGGTTTCTTAGCAAGATAGTTGTAGGACAAATTCCATACGTAGGAGTTCTAGAAGCTGTAAAGAAGATGGGCGTAAGAATAGGGAGAGCTGCACAGACTTTTGAAATAGGCGCTTTGTACGTTACTCCTTTTAAACCTATTGAAGGAGACGTTCTAAAACTGTTCCTCGAAGGATTATATGAAGGAATAAAATCTCGTTATGAATTACAGAAAAAAGCTTATCACGAGAAACCGCGCAAGGTACCTGTCTTTGTTCAAGATTTGTATCAATTCGTGAGAGATAACATGGACAAACCTATAATAGTGACTTCGACTAGAGGAGATCATCTTGTATCCATTAAAGACGAGATAATTGATATATTTAAAAGCAGTAAGAAAATCATCGTATTAATAGGAGCTCATGAAGGCGTGCCTACAGGACTATTTAGATATGCTAGCTTGGTAGTCGACTTAGCGCCGGGAATTACGATATCCACGGATCACGCATTAACTTCAGCAGTAATCGGTCTTATAACGGTTTTAGAGGAAGGAGGTATTTTTGAAATATATGCTGGGAAGAAGAAAAAATCTAGGTAATTGGCGGCCGGAATTTTATACCATACTCTATTATTCCATCTTCTCCCTGCTCTCTGTAACGTCTAAAAACGGCTTCTACGATCATTCCGCTTTTCACTTCTTCAGGTTCTACATCGGTTAACTGCGCCAGAATCTTAGCGCCATTCTCCAGCTCTATTAGAGCTACGATATATGGACTATATTTCAAATATGCTCGAGGCGGTGCTCTGATAACAGTATATGATAAGACTTTTCCTCTTTTCGGAAGAGAAATCTTCTCCAAGTTGACAGATCCACAGCGAGGACATGCCTTTCTAGGAGGATAGCTTATTTTTCCACAATTAGTGCATCTAGATCCTATTAATCTATACTTTATGATTCTTTCTCGCCATACTCTCGGAACGCTTGGAGTTGAAACCATCATCTCACCCTCTGCAAGATGTTAACCACTACTGTTCCTCCAACTCCTCCTACGCTTTGCGCCAAGCCTATCTCTGCTTTTTCCACTTGGTTAGGCGCTATTCCAGTCAATTGTTGATAAATTTCATAGACTTGATAAACTCCGGTAGCTCCTACTGGGTGGCCTCTAGCCTTTAAACCTCCTGAAAGATTAGTCGGGATCTTCGCATCCTTCTCTATCTCACCTTCTTTTACTAGTTTCCAACCGCTTCCCTTTTCCGCAAAACCTAGATCTTCTAAGTGGATTACTCCTAGTATTGTAAACGCATCATGTACTTCCATAACATCTACATCTTGAGGTTCTATTCTAGCCATTTTGTAAGCTTTTCTAGCCGCTTTCACGGTAGCGGTTAAAGTAGTTAAGTCCTCTCGGTCCATGAGACTTATAGTATCAGTTGCCAAAGCTGAAGCCGCTACTTCAACTCCAGGCCTTATACCATTCTCCCTGGCAAATTTTTCAGAGCAGAGAATTAAAGCCGCTGCACCATCTCCTATGGGCGAGCATTCTAAAAGTCTAATAGGATCGGCTACAAGAGGTGAAGAAAGTACTTTTTCTAAAGTTACTTGGAATGGATATTGAGCATACGGATTATTAGAGGCATATTTATGGTCGTGTACTGAGAAAAGTGCTATGTCTTCCTGCTTCACGTGATATTTTTCCATATAATATCTATAAACTATAGCGTTGAGACCTACAAAACTGGCTCCCGTAAAAGCTGTGTATTCAGCGTCATCGGCCATTACTAATGCCGCTGTTACATCGTGTACTACAGCATCAGTCATTTTTTCAACTCCGCCAACTAATACGCAATCGTAAAGACCGGAGGCTACTGCTAGATATGCTTGATGAAAAACAGCTCCCCCACTTGCGCACGCAGCTTCAACTTTTACAGCTGCAACTCCTGGAATTCCGAGCCATGTAGCCATTAAAGAGCCTAAGTGTTCCTGGCCTTGAAGCTCGCCGGAAGACATATTGCCGATGTAAATTGCTTCTATATTTTTTAGTTCTAGATTACTGTCTTCCAAGGCTTTAAACGCGGCTTCCACGAATAAATCTCTTAAAGATTTGCTCCAATGCTCTCCTATCTTCGTCACTCCGCCTCCTAGCACGAAAACTTTCTCCAAGCCCAATCACCGCATTCTTATTTTGCCTCTATATCTAACGTAGATCGCATAGTCGATGTACTTTTTCTTCTCAATATAATCTTTTACAAGTGGCGCCAATTGTCTCTTTTCTTCAATAGCATCCTGAACTATTATACTAAAAGCGTCTGATCCTGCTCCACTACCGAAGGATACTACTAGAATTCTCTCTCCAGGTTTAGCTACGTCAAGTACAGCAGCTAAACCTAGCATAGATGAAGCCGCATATGTATTCCCTATAATATTCGACAATAAGCCATCTTTTATCTTATCCATAGAAAATCCAAGCCGTTTCGCTATTCTAACAGGGAATTTAACGTTAGGTTGATGGAAAACGGCATAGTCGAAGTCGGAGCTTTTGAGCCCCAGCTCTCCCATGAGCCCTCTCGCTGCCTCATATATATGATGGAAATATGCCGGTTCTCCAGTGAATCGATAGGCATGCCTGGGGTAGACTTCTCCATCTCTACGCCAAAAATCAGTAGTATCAGTTACATAAGAGTATGATCCTTCAATGTACGCTATATTATCAGGTGAATAAGGTGCTATAATAAAAGCCGCCGCTCCGGCGGCAGCTGTATACTCCAGTTCGTCCCTAGGCCTTCCTTGAGCAGTGTCTGTACCTATTGCTAAGCCGTATTTTACCATGTCACTAGCCACTAAACCTATTATGCTTTGCATAGCTGTGGTTCCAGCTCTACATGCGAATTCCATATCTATGGCTATTAATCGTGGAGATATGCCAAGAGCTTCGGCTACCACAGTTGCCGTCGGTTTTACAGCATAAGGTGGACTTTCGGATCCTACATATACCGCTTCTATTTCTTCAGGGCTTATTCCAGCTCTTTGAATAGCATTTTTAGACGCTTCGACAGCAAAAGTTATAGAATCTTCGTCAAGCCCTGGAACAGATTTTTCTTGTATAGGTACGGCCGTTTTGCTTCTTCCCCATATTCTCGCTATTTCCTCGCTTTTAATTCTGTAAATAGGTATGTACACGCCGTAGCCTAGTATACCTGTGGACTTCGAGGGTTTCATAGAGATCGATGATGTGATTGGATGAATGAGGTATAAAAAAGTAGTTGTTTGTCGAAGTCACTTAAGGCTTCTGTGTAACTTTAAGTATTCCTCCATTATCTGGACTCCACTGCTAGTGCCTATTCTGTCTGCGCCTGCTAGTATCATAGCTACAGCGTCTTCTAAGTGACGAATACCTCCTGCCGCTTTAACTCTTACAACGTCTCCTACAGTCTTCTTTAATAAGATGACATCATGTATGGTTGCGCCTCTACTCGCGAACCCAGTGCTCGTTTTAACGTAGTCAGCTTTAACCTTTTTTATAATAAGAGCTGCTCTTATTTTCTCCTCGTCTGTCAAGTACGCAGTTTCTATTATTACTTTTACGAGCGCATTATACTCTCTGGCAGTATCCACTATTTCGGCGATCTCATCTTCAACAAGCTCGTATAATCCGCTCTTGAAAGCGTTAATGTTCATTACCATGTCTATTTCTTCTGCACCTTTCTCCAATACATCACGCGCTTCGACAAGCTTAGCTCTTTTAGTCGTATTTCCGTGAGGAAAACCTATTACGGTCGCTACTTTAACGGCATCCTTAACTATTTTTTTAGCTCTCTCTACAAACCAGGGAGGCACTACACATGCCACAAAACCGTATTTTACAGCTTCATAGCATGCCTTTTCGAATTGTCTCAAATCAGCATTTGGTTTTAACATTGTGTGGTCGATTTTTCTCGCAAAATCTTCTTGGGAAAGCTTCTTCACGAAATCTTCTAAGTTAATCTTAAACATTATTCCTCAACCTCTAAGAAAGCTACACCTACATACCCACAGTTTTCACATATAAACTGTAATGGTGTAAACCAACCCGATAAAAAACTAACTTTTCTCACGTTTGTTGATCCGCAACGTGGACATACGCGTTTTGTACTTCTTTTCATAGAAAGGCTCTCTAAGATGTACTTGAAACTAAACACTTCTCCTGGTGTCACTATGTATCTGGCATCGACTCCGTTTTCAATTAATATCTTTTTAACTTGTTTCTTTCCAGCATTCTCAATTATTATAGTTCTACCCTCTTTTTCGTAGTGGATATTCCGCTTACTGAGTATCGATTCTATAAAGCCTTCTTCAAAACCAGTATATTCTATAGTTAAGACTTTTTTATTTCCGATCTTTTCATAATCGATGTATATTAGTGGCATTGTAAACGAGAATTAATATAACTTTAAAATATTTAATTTTCGGGCTTTAAAATGTTGATAGCAATAGCACCGGGCGGAAAGAATTACGTTCAATAGTATTGAATGTAATTAATTTCGTTAAGGCGGTAAGTAAAACTGCTGTAATAATTAGAAATTTGAAGTTGCAGTTGAAGGAAAATTGGAATGATTATTATACTGAGCTAGAGAGAAGTTCCTTTTTGTATATCGCGATTATTGGTTTTGATAAACCTTCTCCCATGTAAGCCCTTAGCATCCCTCCAGTATTGAAATCCGCTCCAATACGTCCTTTATAATCTATAACTATTATTCCGGCAGTGTTTTCTCCGAAAATTGACGTTATATACTTTATAGTTTCGATTGCAGCTTCTTTGGCAGACTTGCCTGTTTTTACTAAGTCACATGCGTGTTTAGAGAGTAGAAGTCTTGCAATATATTCTCCTATTCCCGTCGCCACTGCCGCCGCGTAATTGTGAGCATAAAAACCCGCTCCTGGAAGAGGAGAATCTCCTACTCTACCTTCCAATTTTATATGTATGCCTCCAGTCGAGACTGCAGCTGCAAGATTACCTTCAAAATCCAGCGCCACAGCGCCTACCGTTTCCATCATCCTGCCAGCATTTTGATCGAAAAACTTTCTCAATTTCGTGAAACCCTTATAGATCTCTCCTTTAAGCCATTTATCTATAATCTCTCTATGTTTCTTTTTCTTATCTTCGGTTACCAATTTATCGGTAAAATCTTCAAAACCGAGCATGCGCGCGAATTTATAAGCTCCTTCTCCTGCTAATAGAATGTGATCCGTCTCCTCCATAACTTTTCTAGCTACTAATATAGGGTTCTTTATGCCGCGTAGATTAGCTACGGCTCCTATAGATAAGTCACGACCATTCATTACTCCTGCATCCATCTCCACATATCCATTTAGGGTTAATGCGGACCCTAGTCCCGCGTTAAATACTCCACTATCCTCCATTACTCGGACACTTTCAACAACGGCTTCTAAGGCTCCATTTTCTAAAAGGTTAAAACCTGCTATTGTAGCTTCTTCTATTGCTCTTTCTAAAATTCTCCTTCTATACTCGTCTAGAAGATAGCGTCCCGCGCCTCCATGTAGTAAAATCCCCGCTCTCGGATTATCCTTGTACATACGGGAAACAAAGTACATAATCTATATATTAGTTCCTCCATTCTAGTATTTGGTGAGCCTATGATTGAAGAACTGAGAATAAAGACCCTTGACGATATCGAAGTAGAGAAGAAATGCGTTTTCGTAAGAGTCGATTTTAACAGTCCAGTAGATCCCGATACTAAAAAATTATTGGATGACGCCAGAATTAGAACACATTCCAGGACTATAGAAGAACTCGTAAAGAGAAAAGCTAAAATCGTGCTTTTAGCTCATCAGGGTAGAAAAGGTGAACCGGATTTTATAAGCTTAAGAGAACATGCTGAGAGACTCAGCGAAATACTTAACTATTCAGTAAAATTCGTTGATGACATTTTCGGGGAAAAAGCTAAAAAAGCTATCAAAAGTTTGAGAGAGGGAGAAGTTTTACTACTTGAAAATGTGAGAATGTGGGATGGAGAGACCAAAAAACTTCCTCCAGAAGAACATGCTAAAGGCAAGCTTGTCCAAGAGCTAGCTCCATTCATGGATGTTTTCTGCGTGGATGCTTTTGCCGCGGCACATAGGTCACACGCTTCTATGGTAGGATTTATGCCGGTGGCTAAAGAAGTCGTAGCTGGACGCGTTATGGAGCAAGAATTAAAGGTTTTATATAAGGTTAGAAACAGTCCCGAACATCCATGCGTATATATTCTCGGAGGCGCAAAGGCCGAAGATTCAGCGGATTTATCCTATGCCGTATTAAGCCAAGGAATAGCCGACTATGTTCTAACTGGCGGCTTAGTCGCGAATCTATTCCTCTACTCTCAAGACATCGATTTAGGACCTGAAAACATTAAAGTTTTAGAAAAGAAGGGATTCACTGGTTTAAAAAACAAAGTTATGGAATTACTTGAAAAATATGGAGACAAGATCTTATTACCCGTAGACTTAGCTGTTGACGTTTCCGGATCTAGGAAAGAAATAAATGTAGAAAACCTACCGACAGAATATTTGATAAAAGACATCGGTACTAAAACTTGCGAGTTATATGCCTCTAAAATTAAAGACGCAAACACTGTTGTTATGAATGGGCCTATGGGAATTTTCGAAGAAGAAGCATTTAGTAAAGGAACGGAAAGGATTTTTACCCATATGGTGTCATCTCAAGCATTTTCACTTATAGGAGGAGGACATACTATAGCCGCGGCTAGAAAGCTAGGATTTCTGGAGAAATTCAGTTACGTCAGCACGGCCGGCGGCGCTTTGATGGAATACTTGATTAAAGGATCATTGCCTGTAGTAGAGGCTTTAAAGAAATATTCTAGGTGAGACTTGTGGAAATAGAAATTGTAAAGATAAAGCCCTTACCTAAGAATAGCACTATGATTATAGGATTACCGGATATAGGCCTTGTTGGGGCTATCTCCTCTTCTTTTTTAATTAAAGCTTTTAATATGAAAGAAGCCGCTTTTCTCGATTCTCCAAATTTTCCTCCAATTCTCGTATTCCATGATACTAAGCCTAAGGCTCCAGTAAGGCTTCACGCAAATAGCGATAAGATAGTCCTTATTTCTGAGATACCTATACTGCCAGGTCAATTTACTCCTTTAGCTAAAAAGATATTATCTTTAACAGAAGAACTAGAAGCTAGAAATATTATTATGATAGGTGGAATACCCGCTCCTAATAGAATAGAAATAAAAAAGCCAAAAGTGTATGGTGCGGCTATACTTGAAAAAGACAAAGAAAAACTGAAACAAGCAGGTATAGAACTCTTTAAAAATGGCTTTATAGCCGGAATTTATGCGAGCATACTAAAAGAATGCATAAAGAAAAAATGTTCAGCTATAATACTTTTAGCCGAATCTTATGCTAACTATCCGGATCCAGGAGCCGCAGCTGCGGCTCTTGAAGCCTTAGGCAAATTATTAGGAATCACTATTAACGTAGATCCACTTTTACAGCAAGAAGAAGAAATTAGACTCAAACTTAGAGAATTAATGCAGAGAACTGTTAATTCTCTTAAGGCTTCGAGTAAAGAATACGAATACGCAGTTCCACTCATGTATGCGTGAGGTGATAAAGGTGGGTGAAGAATGGATATTCGATAGAATAAGGAAAATGCGCGAAGAGATAGAAAGAACTTTAAGAGAGATAGAGAGGGAACTCTTCAAGCCACTCTTTGACTTCGAACATAAATGCCTAGAGCCTTTGCATGAGATAGAAGAAACTCCTGAAGAGGTCATCGTGCGCGTAGATCTTCCATACGTCAGAAGAAAGGAAGATGTGAAAATTACCGCAACAGAGGAGAAGGTAGTGATCGAAGCTAAGATGAGCGAAAAAGCCTTATTTAGTGATCTAGTAACCTACGGCAGGACGAGCTATCATATGTATAGGAAAGAAATATCTTTGCCTACTCCGGTAGATGCAAAAAAGGCGAAAGCGAGACTTAGAGGTTGTATTCTTGAAATAAGACTACCTAAAAAGTATAAAATGTATAGAATACAAGTGGAATAGCTATCTTATCTTCTTTAACAGTTCTAGTAATTCCTCTACAGAAGAAGCTCGCGAGATAGCCAGTGGAATACTCTCCTTCTTAGCTATAGTTTCGGCTAGCCTGTCTGTACGTGTAGGACCATGCATAACCACTAGCGCAGGCCTTAACCCTCCCATACCGGCTTGCATAGCCTTTATAGCCACCATAGGACTTCTTCCAAATGTTACTCTGGTGAAAATTGCTGCCCTTTGAGTTGTGGCTCCGTAAAGTCTTATATATTCATATGATGGAACTTCAAGAACAAGTTTTATACTATCAACTACTGTATACCCGAAAATGAGAGTAGATTCCGCTCCAGCGCTTACGACTAATTCCGCCTTTATCTTATTACAGAAGTCTTCTACGGATATAGGCTTTAAGAATTCTCTCATATCGATAACCGCTTCGTAAAGCCTGCTTCCTCCTAAAATTATCCTTAAAAGGCTTGGTAAGACTTCTCTTCCTCGTTCTATATCTACTTCTATTAAACTATTAACGAATTTTTTGATAAACCTGGCTCCTGGAGATTTTCTACGCCCGCTCTCATAGTCGCTTATAACGGACGACGAAACTCTCATTTTCTGCGCTATTTCTATCTGAGATATTCGAAACGTTTCACGCCATCTTTTCATAGCCTTGCCTGGATTCTGAGAAAGCACGATGTCTCCAGCTATTTTTGCTGCTATTTCCCTTAGTATCGAATCTGCAATCTCGGCCACAATAACCGACCAAGATATATTAATCTCCGAGATATTTTAATGCTTAGATGATGAGGCTCGAAAGGATTGATTGATGAAAGACCCGTGCAGGTCTGAGCTGTAAACTGTATCAATCCTTTATACTTTTTAACTTGGTTGGCGATAGAGCTATACCGTGATGAAGCAAGAGTATTGAAGCCAAGCATTTATTAGGTAAGCGAAAATATCTTTTTAATGACCAATATTTCTATCTCTTTAGCTGAAAGCGATATGTTCGAGGAAAATTGAAATCAACTTACCTTATTGATATGCTCAAATTAATTGAGAAAGTTGTAGGTTTGACGTTTATGGGAATAAGAGAAATTATAGGTAAAAAGTTATAGTCCTTTTTCTGCCATGTATTTCATCAGGTCTACTAGCCTGCAGCTGAATCCCCATTCGTTGTCATACCACGCGAATACTTTAACCATATTGCCTATAGCGTTAGTGCTAAGTCCGTCGACTATTGCTGAGTGAGAATTTCCTATAATATCAATTGATACTATTGGTTCTTCGGTGTATTCGAGTATTCCTTTAAGACTGCCTTCTGCAGCTTTCTTAAAGGCCTCGTTTACCTCTTCCTTAGTTACTTCTTTCTCAAGCTCAGCTACGAGGTCTACGATAGATCCATCTGCTACCGGAACTCTTAGCGCTACTCCATCTAGTTTTCCTTTGAGTTCCGGTATGACAAGGCCTATGGCTTTAGCAGCACCAGTAGTCGTTGGAATTATCGATAATGCGGCAGCGCGTGCTCTTCTAAAATCTCTGTGAACTAAATCCAGTAGTCTTTGATCATTTGTATATGCATGCGTTGTAGTCATAAAGCCTTTTATAAATCCAAAGTTTTCATAGAGTACTTTCACCACGGGGGCAAGGGCGTTAGTCGTACAGGATGCATTGGATACTATATAGTGTTTTTCTGGGTCGTAAAGTTCGTGGTTTACTCCCATAACAACTGTTATGTCTGGTTCTTTTGCTGGAGCTGAAATTATTACTCTCTTGGCGCCAGCTTCCAAGTGTTTGGAAGCATTCTGACGGTCTCTAAACCTGCCCGTGGATTCCAGAACTATGTCTACCTCAAGTTCTTTCCAGGGGAGTTTAGCCGGGTCTGGTATCTGGAAAGCCTTTATTTCATGACCATCGACTATTATCGCGTTTTCTTTCCATGAGATTTCGTTATCTAAGATTCCGTGAACCGAATCGTACTTGAGCAGGTAGGCTAGTATGTTAGGTGCAGCTAGGTCGTTTACGGCTACTATTTCGAATTTTTTCATAAATTCCGAGTCTTTAAGTGCCGCTCTGTAGAAAATTCTCCCTATCCTCCCAAATCCATTAATAGCTATTCTAACACTCATATTCTCAACCTTGGCGTGTCTATTAGGAAAAAGCGTATCTAATATTTTTTATGGGAACCGAAACTTACAAATATGCTATTTTTATTCTTTTGCGGTAAATACTCTCGAGAACTCTAATTAGCGTTTTCTTTTTAACAGTTTTAAGTTTTCTATTTAGATAAACTTCTATCACATATCTAGCCATATTTATCTGGATAGGTTTAATACCTATTACTCTTTTAAAAGATCTAATAAACTCTTCCTCATCTATAACAACTTCTATATTTGCACAGTTTACCGGACAGTTAGTACAGAAAGATTTGCTTAAAAAGCAAAGTCCTGAACACGGTATTCTTTTACCTAAAGTCAACATAATATTGAAAGTATTAGCACAACATGCTGAAAAAAACGGTACTAGACCATGATTTTTAGCAATTTTAAGCAATTTTTTCTTTAAATCTTTCGTGTAGACTTCTACTTGACCTTTAAAGACTTTCCTCTTTACCCTCTTCATTATTTCAGTTTCTGAAAAACCTTTTCGTTTAAGGAGATTTAGGATTCTTCTTGAAACTCTAAATCCGCCTATCACAACTCCAGTAGCCCCTCTACTCTTAGCCTCAATAAATATTTCCTCGGCCTCGTCAACATTGACTCCGGGGATTACCGGTCGAAAGAACAGTACTGGATGTAGCCCAATACTTTTTAAATTTTCGATAGTTTCAAGTCTTTGATATGGAGTCGGCGCCGCTGGTTCTAGTTCTCTAAAATACCTCTTTGTGATTACGGTAACCAACACGTTAAGTGGATAGTTCTTAAAGGCAGCTAAACGAGTAACTCTATTTTTCTCTAAAAAAGCTTTAGTTGATACCTGTATAGGATTTTTCAGATATGAAGCCATAGCTTCTATATATTCTAATGTCTTACCAAAACCTATAGGATGGAAAGGTTCTCCAATACTCCCTAAAGCTAGATAAGTGCCGTTTAACCCAGGGTAGAAGTAGGGATTGAATAGAAGCGCGTAAATCAATTCTTCTTTATTCAATCCATAAGATTTAGGAATTACATTACTAAAACCCATGTCTGGTATATAACAGTATGAACACCTATAGGAGCATCCTACGACGCTATGAACCGTTAAACCGCATGGTCTAGGCTTTCTCTTAGCATGAAAATCATTTTTAGCTTTAATTATGGATTCTCTTCCCAATTTTCTATTAAGCTCTTCTCGAAGCAGTATTTTCTTTACATAAAGATCGCTTAGACTTATACGGATTTTCATGGTATTTCCTGTTCTTTTTGCTTCGTAGCGTTAATAATTCTCCTCTTTACGTGTTCAGGTAATGCTATATCTTCTTTACGATAAATCGTCGGCCGCTTAACTACTATGCCTACTCCGTTTACTATATCTATTTCATACATTTTGAGGTCGTGAGGAGTCTGCCGCATTTTTTCAATAAGCAAATATCTTTTCAACATACCACTTCTCACGGCTTTCCTAAACCTTATAATCCCATCTGCTATATGCTCTATACCAAATCCGAAAGCTTCTGAAGTACTAATAGCGTATTGAGACGTCGCTAGTATTGTAAAATCCCATTGGGTCAACACTTTCTTGATGAAATAGGAGTACTTTCTCGCCACAGCGGGTTTGTCTAGCCAGAATGCCGATAAACTATCAATCACCAATCTTACATGGCCATGGCCTAGCTTCTTCTTAACCTCTATTACTTTTCTAACTAACTCCTCCGGGTCTAGAGACATTAAAGAGAATGGATCATCTTTCTTCCTCATAAGAGCGTCTATTATTACTAGGTCGCCGTTTTTTACTGCTTGTAGAAAGTTAAAGTTGAATTGCTCTGCCTGTCTTATAATAGAATCTCGGCTCTCTTCAGTCGTAACAAATATTCCTCTTTCTCCTCTTTTCAACCCAGCATTTATGAAGTGTAGACAAAAGATCGTTTTGCCGCAACCCGGCTCGCCTACTACAGCTACTAAAAAACCGCGTGGGATGCCTCCAAGCAACATTTTATCTATTTCTTTTATTCCTGTTGACAGTCTTATAATGGGCATTACTTCACCGCTGGTTATATTTTACTTCTGCTTCGAGAATAAGATAACGGTTAGAAGATGGTATTAATATAAAGCTCCTCTCGTAGTTAGGATATATAAAGTCAACTTTCATCCCGGACTCAGTAAGCATAGTATGAAGTCTTAAAGCTATGTTTAAAACTGCTTTTTCAAGTCTCCATCCTCTCGAAAAACAGGGATATACTATTATCTGTCTTCTGCTTAAATTTCTCTTTATGAAATTCACTAATTCTTTTAGTGAAATAATAGTGGATACTTCCCCTTCATATATAAAAATTATAATGACATTATTGAAATTTTTCTCTTTAAATATAAATTTTTTAGAAGAAACTATTTGTACTTTGACCAATTTTATCCCTCAAGCTTGAAATAGTGTAACCATGTTTTTCTATAAAATTTATCACTTCATCCAGTAAAGGCATTGATTGAGCCCCTTCTTTCATAATTTTTAACGCCGCTACGGCATTTCCCAGTAGAAGAGCTTCTTTAACGCTTAGCCCCCTTTTCAAACCTACTAAAACTCCTGCATTAAAGGCATCTCCAGCACCAGTAGTATCTACTACTTTAACCTTAAAAGCGGGACAGAAAACTTCACTATTCTTAGAGATCGCGGTGGATCCCGCGCTTCCACGCTTCACAAATATGTATCTAATTTTTTCCGATCTCTCGAAAATCTCGCCTAGATCTTTAATAAGATTTTTCTTTAGAAAATAATTGAATTCTTCTTCATTTACAAAAAGATAATCTAGAAATTTCAGGCAATTCATAACCTCCCGCGAATATTTTCTCATAATCGTAGAACCGGGATCATAGGACAACGTCTTTTCGTCTCTATCTTTTAGCTCAAGTGCCTTTCTCACTATACCTATTTCACATCCACTAAAATGAATATGCTCATAAATCGAAATATTTATCTTTTCAAAGACTTCCGGTTTAAGATGCTTATTCGCCCCCTTATAGGCTATCATAGTCCTATTCCCCTTCTGATCGACTATAACGAAAACTCGTCCACTAACTTCTTCTTTTATTTTAAAAATTGTCGATGTATTAACTCCTCTCTCTCGCAATCTACGTAGCAACCAATCTCCATCTCGACCTATACATCCAAGTACTCCACATTTTACTCCAAGTTTTACTACGGCGACTGCGAAATTGCACGCCGAGCCTCCTGCTTCAGTTAAAAACTTATAAGCTTCGATTTTGCTATCGATTTTGGGAGGATCTATCGAATATATTAGATAATCATAGTTTACGTTGCCCACTGCTAGGAACATCCTTTCTCACGCTCTATCTTTAAAACTTCTGGTATAAAGGCGACGCTCTCTACCACTACGTCAGCTCCATACTTTAATAGCGTTTCTTTACTTTCGTAACCCGTTAATACTCCTACTGTAAAGACTCCGACCTTTTTCCCACTCAACATATCATATTTATAATCGCCTACGAACAATACTTTATCCGGTGAAACGCCATATTTCTCCATTATTTCGATTATAAGTTCTTTTTTAGAGAATCTAAATTCATGATCTCGTATACTTTCAGCTGTATAGACTTCGCTAACGTAGCTATCTAAACCGTGATATCTCAAATTTTCCCATACTTTTTCCTTAGGAGATTTACGCCCCGTAACTACTATCACTTTTACTCCCATTTCGTTTAGAAAGGATAGACAATCTTTGGCGCCTTTAATGATCATATCATCTTCGAAGGATTCTTCATCGTATATCCGGAGAAAAGTATCCCAAAATTCATCTATTGAAAATTGAGGAGGGACTAACGAGTCTAGATCGTCTTTCTTATATTTTTCAATGAAAAAATTCCACTCAATCTCCGGTAACCCGTATTTCCTAAGTGTCTTATTGAAAACTCTATAAAAACGATGTAGCGTATCTATCAGTGTTTGATCGAGATCAAATATCGCCAATTTTATCCTCATATCCTCAATGTCTACGTATCTCTGTTAAATAAAATTTTGTTGAGAATAACTTTAATTAACATACTCAAGGTATACTAATAGAGTGTGAGAGAGTGGGCGAATCTAGACTTAAGCTTTTGGCTTCTCTTAAAGCTAGAATAGAAAAAAGAATTTCTGAGTTAGAACAAGAACTTTCCGAACTTAAGGTTTTGATCCATTTTATAGATGAAGTATTATCGAAAGAGAGTTTTGTACCGGCATCGGAGCTTAAGAGGGTAGAGGTAGAGGAGCGCCCCGTTGTAGAACATGAAGTTTTAGAAAAACCTATTGCTGAACACACTTTCACCGCCAGGACTGGGGAAAAGTTGGCTAAAATGATCGTATATAAAAATTATCTAGTAGTTAAGCCATTGATTAAACTTCACGTATCAACTCCTCCCTTCAGACATTTTCTCCTTAACAGGCTACTATTAGAGATGAGAAGTAGCGATGAGGAAAAGGTACAAGAAGGACTTCTTGATCCGGATCTCGTGATCGATTATGAAATAAAAACAGAAGACGATGTTTTAAAAGAGTTAATTATACGCAATTACAGGGAGCGGCGACGATTAGACGAGCTTCGCGGTGCTATAAGATGGACGCTTGCTAGAATGTATGAGAAAGAATATCCTAGCTAGCTGTTTTCTTCTGCGACTTATACATTTCAATCAGTTCTTTGGTTGTAGTAGCCTGTTCTGCCTTTTTATCAAATCTATAGCGGCCGGTAAACCTGGGAAATCTGATAGCCAATCCGGCTTCTTCTCTAATCTTTCCAAAAGCACAGGTGTGGAGGGGGCTTAGCGTGATTTCAGCTCCTATGATCTCCAATACAACAGCTGGGACAAACCACACATCTGCCTCTAGTTTAGATAATACTCGTGGATGTCTATGATCTATTTTATACTGTGCTAGTAGCTCAGGAAGCTTTGCCAGATCTTCGTCTGTGAAGCCACTACCAACTTTACAAACAGTTTCGAATACGTCTTTCTCCGGATTATAGGCGGCCATGAGAAGCGCGCCGTAGGTCCCTGCCCTCTTTCCCTTCCCATAGAAGGCTCCGACTACGACGAGATCGACGGTATCCGTCATCTCATATCTATAATCTCTTTTATATTTAATCCAGAGCCATCCTCTAGCGCCCATCTGATATATAGAGTCAGAAGATACGGATTTACACATGATGCCTTCGCATCCGTCGCTTATAGCTTGTTCGAAGAATTTATCAAGCTCTAAGGGATCGTCTACGATACGGGCTTCTGCTAGGGATATATAGTCAGTTTCTTCAACTACTTCTTCTAGTTTCTTTCTCCTCTCGAGATATGGTTTAGAGATATACTCTACGCCGTTAAGGTATAATAGGTCGAAGAGGAAGAAGTGTACAGGGTACATTTCCATGGCTTCCTCAACTCCGTATTTTCTCCTCCTATGCATCAGCTCTTGGAAAGGTAGCATTTCTCCAGTATCAGGATTGACGGCTACGCATTCGCCTTCTACTATAGCTTCCTTAGCTTTAACGTGTTTCCTGACCATATCCACTACGTCTGGATAGTGATGGGTTATATTCTCTAAGCGTCGACTGAATAAGACTACTTCGTCTCCATTTTTATGTGCTTGAATTCTCTCACCGTCGTATTTGTATTCGACAACGCATTTGCCGCCCAGCTTACCGAGTATCTCCTTAGGATTATTTAGCCGCTCTGCAAGCATGGGTTGTATAGGTATTCCAACTTTTATTTTAATCATTTTTACTCCTTCAATACCTTCTAAGGCCAGTTTTTTAGCTATGTAGCCTAAATCTGGGTGAACGTTGTAAGCTCTCTCTATGACGTCTCTCGCCGACTTTGACCCGGTGAAGGCTATGGCTAAGGCGTCAAGTATGGTCATATCGGCTATTCCCAGTCTAAGTCTGCCAGTCACAGTTCTCAATATATATTTAGCTTCTTTAGGAGATGCATCTTTCAATATGCTGGCCAGCAGGGAGATTTTAAGGTCTTGAGAGCCTTCGCCAGTAGCCTTTGCAATTTTTTCAAGTTTTTCATAGACAACTGAAACCGTAAGCTTTCTAGCAACTTCTACTCCTTCGAAAAAATGCGTTATAGATACCGGTTTATACTTAGTTAGCATTTTCTCAGCTACTAAGCCTATATCTCCCAGTTTTTTATACTCTTGCTCTATCACCTTTATGCTAACTCCAATCGCCGTAGCAAGCGCGCGCATAGCCATCTTCTCCGCTATTCCGAGCTCAATACCTATATAATCTGGGTAGAGCTTTCCCTGAGTTAGATAGACAACTTTATCAATCACTTCTGGCGGCGTTTTACTGAACAATACCACCAGGTAATCAGTCATCGCCGTTCTGCTGGTAGTAGCTTCTATCTTCTCATAAGTATCTGCTAGAAATGAGTATTCTAGATCCATTTTCTCCCAAAATAGAAGTTTAGAAATGGACGATTTAACTGTTTCTTTTTTAAATAAAGCCTATAAAATTTTTACCTTAGAGCCGAGAGCTTGACCTGGAAGGGGTTTCCTAAATCTGGCTAAGAGACGCCCTTTACGTCCATGTATTCTGACTATTTTCCCCGTAAACGTCTTTTTATTTGATAGATTCCATACAACTTTTCTCCCTATAAAAGATGCTGCTTTGCCTGCTGTGTCGACGTTCGGGATTTCGAGTATCACATACCATTCTCGCTGACTTCCTCCTCCTCTTTGAAATGACAAGATGTAAGCTTCCATAGGAACCCCCTAAAACCTATATGTACGAAAAATTTAAAATTTTCTTAGAAATCTCTCACCATGTGCATGGAGGATTTGAAGGATCTTCTACAATTCTCCCTAACATGGCACATCTCTTCGTTTCTTCATTGTAGAATATACATGTAGAGCATGTTCTTTTAGTTTTTTTAGTTTCCGGCTTAGAAACCGGAGGCGGGGGAGGTACTACCTCAACTTCAGGTTTTAAAATTTTCTCTTTTTCTAATTTCTCCTCCTCAACTATCTCCACGGGTTTCTCCAGCGAAATAGGAGGTTGCTCCTCTAACCTCAGCTCTGATTCTTCAACTGGAGCTGGAAGCTCGATTTCTGAAGGTAGTTCTGGCGGTACGTAGCGTTCAACCCTACTTACGGGAAGTTCTTCAACAGGTTTTAATTCTTCGATAGGCTTAGGGGGTTGTATAGGCTTTCTCTCTTCTAGAGTTATGCCTTCATCGACTAGTATTTCATAGAGTTCCTGCCGAGAAGGATATCTACCCTCCAGAACCTTCCGATCATCTATCACTATCGCAGGTACATTTTTTATTCCGTATTTTCTGAAAGTTAAAGTCGATATTCCGCCGAAAAGCTCTTCCATAGTCTCTAGAAAACTTGGAAAATCTTCAGGTTTATTTATATGGATAAGATGGACTTTAAGATCGATTTTATCTTTTAAAGGCTTTGTTAACTCTCTTAAATCGTCTAGCAACTGTTTAGATCTATTATCTCTGCATATGAACAGTTGTATTGTCCGCAATTTTTACACCTTAACCTCATCTATTCTATCGCTTATACCTATAATTAGTTTTACGTTTACGCTTCTACGTTAAGCCAAGTTTACGCTCTATTATCTCTCCTTCAGGCTCCAGTTCAGCAAATATCTGTGCCTCAAAAGTGTATACTCTAGTTCCAGGCATCATCCATGCACGAGTGGGAAGTCCGGCTTTAATACAGGCTTGGTCCAGGAACTTTTCTTCAGACCATTCATACTCTACGGCAACTTGTGGCAGAAGAAGCCCTTTGAAAAATCCCCTCTCGATTATTAACCCGTGAGTCCCAATTTTTATATGGCGTGGGAGTTCTTTAGGATCACTGACGTTTAAAAGCTTAGGCTTTGTTAACACGCTCACCTCGAATATTACACTTGAAAGCTCGTTTTCCATTAGAGGGGGGAAACGTGGATCATGGAATGCAGCGTCTAAAGCTGCTTTAATAGTGGCTTCAACCAGGGGTAGTACAGGCTCTGGATAGCCTATACACCCTCTTAAAACTCTCTTCCTCATGCCGTCGGGTTGTACTACTATTTTCTCAAGCGTTACAAATACTCCTCTTTTCTCATACAGGATTGGAGGAGTATCGTCCGGAGGCACTACTTCTTCATAACTTTTGAAATATTCTTCAACAGCTTTCCTAGCCAGCTTAACTAAAAATTTCCCTTCTTCTATAGATAATTTGTCGATAATTAATCACCTCGAATACTGTCTAGTATTTTCTTCATCGATTTAAAATGTTTTCCCATCCAGTACACAGCTCCACACTTATTACATACGAAGAAAATATCGTAATTTTCCCAAACCCTGCGAGGAACCATATCTTTAACCTGTTCTTTCGATGTTTTATACAATAAGCCGTTACATTTTGGACATCTAGTTTCATCGATGTTTATTGAAAGTCTTATGTTGAGCTCGTCTCTCAGCTCTTTCAATATTTCTCTATTAGAAACTCCTGTTACTAAGATAGCTTTTACTCCTTCTTCCAATGCTTTATAGTAGAGCTTTCTATCTTTAGTAATAAGCTTAGCACTATGCTTCCTAGCTAAACTTATAAGACTATCATCCTCGCTGTTAGCGTCGTAATAAACGCTATATCCTAAGACTCTTAACCATTTCGCCGTTTTTCCCAGCATGGAATCTATAACAAAGTCATAGGTCATCTTGACCTAGCCATTAAAATATTTACAGTATATAGCAATAAGTTTTTATCATCAATCGCCCTATAAACTCCTCCATTTTTCAATATAGCGACATGTCCATACTGTGAAAGAATGGCGATTAACTTACTTCTTCCTAT
>Ga0190363_1000650_pt1 | contig 20633 bp, 16 predicted proteins | sample 48721867_MG_FD_161272 | JGI IMG/M metagenome (GOLD analysis project Ga0190363, IMG submission 161272) | Hydrothermal vent microbial mat bacterial communities from Southern Trench, Guaymas Basin, Mexico - 4872-18-6-7_MG | ecosystem: Environmental > Aquatic > Marine > Hydrothermal vents >... | reverse complement strand
ATATCTTATAAAAATTTTTTTAATTTCTCTTCGATTTCACTTACAAAAAATGGTCTTCCGTTATATTTTAAAATCTTGCCATCTACTTTTATTTGGTGGCAATTCAAAATTTTTGCTAGTTGACCTAAAGAATTCATCTCTACAGTGAATATTTTTTTTACCCCTTTTAAAGCATTTTCCATTTGTTTTTCTGGAAAAGGCTCTAAGATAATAGGTTGTACAAATTTGAAACCTTTTTTTTCTGCTAATTCTCTTGTTGGACCCTTTGAGATTCCGAAAGAAACCAAAGCAATTTTTGAGTTTTTCTTTCCATAAACTTTTATTGCAGGTAATTTTTCTACTGCTTTTTTCATTTCTTCAAATTTTCTTTTTCTTTTTTGTTGCATTCTTTCTATTTCTTTTGCCTTTTCTGTAGTAATACCATCTTCTGTATGTTCGTAACTATTACTTTTCACTACTATATTTTTAGTTCCCGGAAAAGCTAAAGGAGAAATACCACTTTTTGTGATTTTGTATCTTTTATATTCTTTATCTCCTTTCCAAAGCAAAGGTTTTTTTGGTTTTATTTTATTTAAAATATTTTCCTCTACAGTGAATGTATTTTCTGAAATATCTTTGTCTAAAAGTAAAATTACAGGAGTCTGGTATTGCCAGGCTAAATTCAAACCTAATCCAGAATAAAAGAGAGCCTCATTGGCATCTCCTGGAGCAATTACAAATCTTATTACATCTCCATGACCTGCTCCAATTACAAAGTTTAAATCTCCTTGACAATTGTAAGTTGGGACTCCAGTTGAAGGAGATCCTCTTTGGCTTTCAAAAATCAAAATTGGGGTTTCAGTTTCTCCTGCCAAACTCAAACCTTCTGTCATTAAAGCAAATCCTCCTCCAGAAGTACCACAAGCTGTTCTTTTTCCTGAAAAAGCAGCCCCCAAAGCCATATTAATTACTGAAATTTCATCTTCTGGCTGAATTACTTTTACTCCGAATTTTTTTTCATTTTTAGCTAAAAAATTCAAAATTGAAGTAGAAGGAGTCATTGGATAGGCAAAATAAAAATTGAGTCCTGCTTTCACGGCCCCAATAGCAACAGCTTCATTTCCAGTTAACAAAATTGTTTTTTTCTTTTTCTTAATTTTCTCAATTTTGAAAATTGGCTTTTCAATATCATAAGCTCTTTTGGCAATTTTCAAGTTAAGTTCTATTTCTCTTTTTAATTTTTCTTTCAAAACTTTTTCTAAAATTTCCCATTCAATTTGACACATTTTAGCAAAAGCAGAGATCAAAGCGATATTTGCCATAATTGGCAATCCCCCTTCCTCTTTTACAATTTTTTCTGCAAAAACTCCTCTTCCCTTTTGATTTTTTACTCTATCTTTGTTAAAAATTAAAACCCCTCCTTTTTCTAAAGATTTTTGATGAAGAGAAATTGTATTTTCATCTAAAGCTAAAATGAAATTGTTTTTTTCTTTTCTTACTTGAATTTCTCTTTGAGAAATTCTAATTTGAGAAAAATTGTGTCCTCCTCTAATTAAAGATTGATAATCTTCGTAAACATAGACAAAATAACCCAATTTGTGAAATAATTCAGCTATTAAAGAACCTGCTCTTCTGCTTCCTTGCCCTGCTTTACCCCCAATTAAAATAGAATAATCTTTCTCCATAAAAATATTTTTTAATATACCAAATTATTTTTCTCTTTGCAATTTTTCTATTTCATCTTTCCATTGAGGATTAATTTTTAAAGCATAATCTATCTTTTCTTTTATCAATTTTTCATCTCCTATTGTTTTAGCAATATAAATTGAAATTAAATGAGATTTCAAAAGTCTTGGTTCTAATTTAACTGCCATTTCAGCAAAAACTAAGGCTTTTTTTGGTTTTTTTTGATGGAGTTTTGTTTGAGCTAAAAGCCACCACCCTTGTTGATTGTTAGGAGAAATTTCAATTGCTCTTTTAAGATATTTTTCAGCTTCAGAAAGTCCAGAAGTGTCAAATAGAATGCCATAAAGGTTATATAAATAGCCCAATTTTAAATAAGAACGATATTCCAAAGGACATTCTTTAACACTCTCTTTTACTTTTTCAATTGCCAATTCCATTTCTTTTTTAAAATTTTGAGGAGGGACCCTTCTTGTCATTCCATTTTGAAGAGCTAAAATTGTATGTTGAGAAAGAAAATTTCTTATTTGAAATTTTCCAAAAGAAGAAGATAGAGCCAAAGTATAAAACTCAAGCCTTTCTTTTGAAAAAGGTGGAGATTTTAGGGCAGAGATTACAGCAGCATCCACCCTTAGAGGTTCTAAAACAAATTTGAAAAAACAACAAAAAAATAAAATTAAAATTAAAAGAGGAACAAAGAAAAAAGAAAGAGAAGGTTTTGTTGGGGATGAAGCTTTTTTAGAAAAAGTTAAAGAAGATATAAAAGCTAAGGTTAAAAAGAACATCAAATAAGAACAAATCATATCAAATACAGTGAGATTTTGGAGAAAATAAGCCACAAAAAGACAAGTAAAAACTGCTGCATTAACAAAATTCTCTTTTTTAATAAAATCTTCTTTTTTTTCAAAAAATCTTTTCCACAAAATATAAAAAGCGCAAAAGAATATTAAAAAATAAGCAAAGGCTCCCAAAACCCCCGTTGTTAAAATTAAATCAAAAATAATATTGTGGGCTTTATCAAACCAGATTTCACCACCACATTCTGGTAAAAACATGCAGGGATTAAAATATTTATTAAAGACATATTCCACATTTTCTGGCCCCCAACCCAGAATTGGTCTTTCTAAAAATCCCTTCCAGCTGGCTTCCCAAACTATTAAACGAGCTGCTCCTCCTTTTTTGATAAAAAAATCATGAATTGGGTTTTGAGGATGGAACAAAAGATAGCCAAAAATTAAAAAAGAAATTAAACTAAAAATTAACCCTACTTTACCCAAAATTTTTAAATAAGTTTTTTTGGTAAAAAAGCCAAGATAAAACAAAAACAAAAGAAAAAGTCCTGCTAAAATAGAAAAAGTAGCTGCTTTAGCGTCAATCGCGCATTCTGTATAAAATAAAATTGGAAGCGACAAAATAGAGATCAATTTTAAAAGAAAATTTTTAAAATTAAAAAATAACCAAATAGCTAAAAAGAAGTTAAATAATAAAAAAGTTCCCAAAAAAGAAGAATTACCTAGAGTAGCTCCTTTTCGCATCGTAGGATTTTTCTCTAAAAAATTAATTCCACACAAAATTAAGCTTACTAAAAGAGCTCCAAAAAAAATTCTTTTCCAGTCTTTTTTTTCAAGAACACAAAAAGCTGCTAAAAAGAAACCAAATAAATGAAAAAGCATTAAAAGTCCTGTCATTCTTTCTGGTTTTGACCAAAAACTATAAGAAGGATTGACTCCAAACAAAGTTGCAAATATTGAAACAATTAAAAAAAGAGAAAGGGAAATTAACAAAATATTTTTTTGAGGCCGATATTGAGGGTAATAAAAAATTAAAATTAACCAGGCAAAAAAGATAATTTCTGCCAATCCCATAAAATAAAGAGATTTTGGACAGACATAAGGAAAGAAAAAGTTTCCACTAACTATTAAAGGAGTTAGCAAACTCAAATAAAATCCTCCTTTTATGATAAAAAGACAAATTTTTTCAAGATCGAAATCTTCTTTGAAAGAATTTTTTGGCACCATAAATTTTTATTTTAGATTTTCCAAAAATTTTTCTCTTTTCTAAAATATTTCAATTATGGTAAATTAAAAATAAAATTATGACCAAATTTAGGAAAACCTTTTTGTTGTTAGCTGATATTTGTCTCTTTTATCTTTCTTTAATATTTACTCTAAAAATAAGATTTTGGCAAGAGTTTAATTTGGAGGTTTTCTGTTTCCATTTTTTACCTTTTTCAATTTTATATTTTCTTTGGCTAATTTCTTTTTACATTATGGGTCTTTATGATCTTTTGTTTTTAAAAAATCTTTCTTTTTTTAATCCTCAATTTTTAGGAGCTTTCGGAATTTGTTTTTTAGAGGGAGTAATATTTTTTTATTTTTTACCTTTTTTCAAAATTTCTCCAAAAACTATTTTAATTTTCCATCTTTTAATTTTATTTTTTCTAATTTTTTATTGTAGAAAAATTCTTTCTTTTTTGTTTTCTATAGGTTTTCAAAAGAAAATAGCTTTTTGGGGAGAAACCAAAGAATCTCAAAAATTAGCCCATTTTTTAAAAGAAAATTCTCAATTGGGATACAAAGTAGTTTCTTTTTTAGATCCAAAAAAAGAAAATTTTTTTAAAAAAATTCAAAAAGAGAAAATTGACATTTTAATTTTAGTGGAAAATTTTCCTTTTTTAGAAAAATTTTTTTCTCTCAAGGTAAAATTTTTAACCCTAATTGAAGCTTATGAAATTTTTTGTCAGAAAATTCCAGTCACTTTAATATCTCCTCTTTGGATAAGAGATAATCTAAAAGAAAAACCAATTTATGAGAAAACAAAAAGAATATTTGAATTTTTTTTGGCTCTCTTTTTTCTTTTTTTGACTCTTCCACTTTGGGGTGTTATTGCTTTGGCAATAAAAATAGAAGACAGAGGTCCTGTTTTTTATTTTCAAAAAAGAGTTGGCAAAAACAAAAAGATATTTCAATTAATTAAGTTTCGGTCAATGATAGTAGAAGCTGAAAAGGAAGGACCAAAATGGGCAGATTTGGAAGACAAAAGAGTTACCAAAGTGGGGAAAATTTTAAGAAGACTCCATTTAGATGAACTTCCTCAAATGATAAATATAATCAGAGGAGAGTTATCTTTTGTAGGACCGAGACCCGAGAGACCAGAATTTGTAGAAAAATTAGAAAAAGAAATCCCTTATTATAATTTAAGGCATATAATTTCTCCAGGTTTTACAGGCTGGGCTCAAATAAAATTTAAATATGCCAGATCTGTTAAAGATAGTTTAGAGAAATTTCAATACGATTTATATTATCTCAAAAACCGCTCTTTTTTGTTAGATCTAAAAATTATTTTCCAAACTATCCAACTCTTTTTAAAATAAAATCAAAATTGACATTACCTCTCAATTTGATAAATTTAAAATATTATGATTTCAAGAGGAAATTTGAGAAAAATTTCAGATTGGATTTGGGAAATTCCAAAAAGTTTTAGGAAAGACATGAGAGTTCCTGCTAGAATTTATATTTCTGAAAAATTGTTAAAAGAAACAGAATCAGAAGCTTTAATTCAATTGGTTAATACGACGACAATGCCAGGTATTGTAAAATATGCTGTTGCTATGCCAGACATTCATTCAGGATACGGACCTCCAATTGGAGGAGTGGGGGCAATGAAATATCCAGATGGAGTAATTTCTCCTGGGTTTGTAGGTTATGATGAAAATTGTGGAGTGAGACTTTTAATTTCAGAATATTCCGAAAAAGAAATAAAACCTTATTTAGATAAATTAGCGAGTGAAATTCAAAAAGAAATTCCTTCTGGATTGGGAAGAGGAAGAGAAATTAAGTTATCAATTGAACAAATGAATAAAATTTTAGAAGGAGGAGTTCCTTATTTGGTAGAAAAAGGATACGGAGAAAAAGAAGATGTTGAAAATTGTGAACATCAAGGAAGAATGGAGATGGCAGATGCGACTTTTATTTCAAGAAAAGCAAAAGAAAGAGGAAAAAACCAACTAGGAACTTTAGGTAGTGGTAATCATTTTTGTGAAATTCAAAAAGTAAAAGAAATTTTTGATAAAGAAATTGCTAAAAAATGGGGAATTTTTGAAGATCAAGTTGTTGTAATGATACATACAGGCTCTCGAGGACTGGGTCACCAAAATTGCACTGATTATTTGAGAATTTTGATGCCTATTTTTCCAAAATATGGAATAAAATTGCCAGATAAAGAACTATGTTGTGTCCCCTTTAATAGTCCTGAAGGACAAAGATTTTTTAAAGCAATGTCAGGAGCTTGTAATTTTGCTTTTTCAAATAGACACATGGTTATGTATTATCTTAAGAAAGCTTGGAAAAAAGTTTTAGGAGAAAAAGGGAAATTAAGACTTTTGTATGACGTTGCCCATAATATTGCTAAAATTGAAGATCATGAAATTGATGGTAAAAAAATGAAATTAATTGTTCATAGAAAAGGAGCAACAAGAGCCTTTCCTCCAGGTCATCCTGAATTACCTCAAAAATATAGAGAAACTGGACAACCAGTAATTATTCCAGGTTCTATGGGTACCCCTTCTTATTTATTGGTTGGAACCGAAAAATCAAAAGAAGCTTTTTACACTGTTTGCCATGGCGCTGGACGGACAATGTCAAGAACAAAGGCAATGAAAACAATTTCCGGAAAAGAAGTTATAAAAAAATTAAGTCAAAAAGGAGTTATTGTTAAATGTTGGTCTTTAAAAGGAATTGCTCAAGAAGCCCCTCAAGCTTACAAAAATATTGAAGAGGTTGTTCAAGTAGTTCATAATGCAAATTTGGCAAAGAAAGTAGCTAAAATGGTGCCTTTGGCAGTAATTAAAGGAGAATAAAAAATTATCTTTTGTAAAATTAATTTTTTTGGCTTTTAATTTTGAAAGAAATTTTTTTTCTCTATGAGAAAAAGACTTCCAAAGAGTGTGAGGAAATATTTAAGGAAGGAAAAAGCAAGAATTAGACGCCAAGTTTTAGATTTGAAAGAGCAAGAAAGATTAATTAAACAACTTTACCAAAAAGTTTTTGAAAGATATGGACTATATCAAAATTCGGGGGGCAAGAGTTCATAATTTAAAAAATATCTCTCTAGATATTCCAAAAAACAAATTAATAGTAATTACTGGAGTTTCAGGATCAGGAAAATCTTCTCTAGCCTTTGATACTTTATATGCCGAAGGCCAAAGAAGATATGTAGAGAGTCTTTCTGCTTATGCCAGGCAATTTTTGGGGATAATGGAAAAGCCAGATGTAGACAAAATTGAAGGGATTTCACCGGCGATAGCTATTGACCAAAGAAAAGGAACTCACAATCCAAGATCAACTGTTGGAACTATTACCGAAATTTATGATTATTTAAGACTTTTGTTTGCCAAAATTGGAAAACCTCATTGTCCAAAATGCCATAGACCTGTTTGCAGGCAGACAATTGATGAGATTTCTCGTCAAGTTTTAAATCTTCCAAAAAATACTGAAATTACAATTTTAGCTCCAGTAGTTAAAGGAAGAAAAGGCGAACACAAGGGAATATTAGAAGAAATTCAAAGAGCAGGTTTTGTCAGAGTGAGAATAGATGGAATTTTTTATAGAATAGAAGAGGCCTTAGAGAAAGAATTAGAAAGATATCAAAAACACAATATAGAAACAGTAATAGATAGATTGGTTTTAGATGAAAATCTAGATAAATCAAGATTGGTTGATTCTTTAGAAATTGGTTTGAAATTGGGAAAAGGAGTAGTAATTGTTAAAGCAGATTTTAAAAATCAAAAATCACAAGATTTAATTTTCAGTGAACATTTTGCTTGTGAAAGATGTGGAATTTCTTTACCAGAAATAGAACCAAGACTTTTTTCATTTAATTCTCCATATGGAGCTTGTCCTGCCTGTCAGGGTTTGGGAGAAAAACTTATCATTGATCCCGAATTAGTAATTCCTAATCCAAATCTTTCTATTGCTGAGGGAGCAATTAAACCTTGGGCTCATGCTTCCCATAAAATTGGACGCCAAAGATTCTTTTGGTATATGTTAAAAAGTGTTGCCCAAAGAAATGGAATAGATTTGTACGCTCCTGTAAAAGAACTTTCAAAACAAGATATTGATTTAATTTTATATGGAGATGGAATTTTTGAAGGAGTTATTCCTTGGTTAGAGAGAAGATATCACGAGACAGATTCTGAATATACCAGAGAGGAGATTGAAAAATATATGATAGAGAAAAAATGCGATGTTTGCAAAGGTAAAAGATTAAGACCTGAAGCTTTAGCAGTAACGGTAGCTGGAAAATCAATTGATCAAATAGTAAAAATGGAGATTTCCAAATTGAAAGAATTTTTTGAAAAATTACCAAAGGAAAACAATTTATCTCAAACAGAACTAAAAATTTCAAAGCCTATTATCAAGGAGATTGTCAATAGATTGCAATTTTTGATTGATGTAGGTGTAGGTTATTTAACTTTAGACAGAAAAGCCAATACTTTAGCTGGGGGTGAAGAACAAAGAATTAGATTGGCTACTCAAATTGGTTCCAAACTAACAGGAGTTTTGTATATTTTAGATGAACCTTCAATTGGTTTACATGCTAGAGACCAAAAAAAATTGATTGATAGTTTAAAGAAATTAAGAGATTTGGGAAATACCGTGGTTGTTGTAGAACATTCAAGATATGCTATAGAGGAGGCAGATTGGATAATAGATTTGGGACCTAGAGCTGGAAAAGAAGGAGGAAGAATAGTTTTTGCAGGTCCAAAAAAAGATTTTTTAAAAGCCAAAACTCTTACAAGTGATTATTTTACTGAAAGAAAAAAAGTAGAGATAAAAAGAAAAAGAAAAATCCCAAAAACCCCTCAAAAATACCTCATTATTAAAGGAGCCAGAGAGCACAATTTAAAGAATATTGATGTAAAAATTCCTTTAGAAAAATTTGTTTGCATTACTGGAGTTTCAGGGTCTGGCAAAAGCTCTTTGATAAATGACATTTTAGCAAAAGCTCTAAAAAGAAAATTTTACAAAAGCAAAGAAGAGCCAGGAGAACATACTGCTATTTTGGGGACAGAACACATAAACAAAGTATTAGTTATTGACCAATCGCCAATTGGAAGAACTCCAAGATCAAACCCTGCTACTTATGTTGGAGCTTTCACTTATATTAGACATTTGTTTTCTCAAACTAGAGAAGCTAAAATTAGGGGTTATGGTCCTGGAAGATTTAGCTTTAATGTAAAAGGAGGAAGGTGTGAGGCTTGTCAAGGACAAGGAGTAAAAAAAATTGAAATGTATTTTTTACCCGATATCTATATTCAGTGCCCAGAATGTAAAGGAAAAAGATTTAATGAAGAAACCTTAAAAATTGAATATAAAGGAAAAAATATTGCCCAGGTTTTAGAAATGACAGTAAAAGAAGCTTTAGAATTTTTTAAAAATATTCCTCCTTTATATCAAAAATTAAAAGTATTAAATGATGTTGGACTGGGATATTTACAATTGGGACAATCTGCTTTTTCTCTTTCAGGAGGCGAAGCCCAAAGAATAAAATTGTCAGCTGAACTTTCAAAAAAATCTACTGGAAAAACCCTTTATATTTTAGATGAACCCACCACAGGCCTTCATCCCGATGATATCAAAAAGCTTTTGTATGTTTTAAGAGAATTGGTTGAAAGAAAAAATACCGTAATTTGTATTGAACATGAATTAGATGTAATTAAAAATGCAGATTATATAATTGATTTGGGTCCTGAAGGTGGAGAGAAAGGAGGAGAAATTGTTGCCCAGGGTTCTCTTGAAGATATAATAAAAAATCCGAGATCTTGGACTGGAAAATATTTAAAAAAGGTTTTAAAATAAAAACAAATGGAAATTAAAGAATTTTTAGAATCTTTAAATCTTTTTAAAATTTGCAAAAGATACAATCTTCCTTTATGGCAATGTCCTCAAACTTTATTTTTACTAATGGGGATTTTAATTATTGGAGCCATTTTATTAACCTATTTTTTAGGAACTCGCTATATTAATCAGATAGAATGGTTAATTTTAATAATTTTAGCTATCACTGCCTTTCTCTTTGTTGTTGCTTTTGTAATCGTGAATTCTTTTGAAAGATTGGCTCAAGCTAATAGATTAAAATCAGAATTTATTTCTATTGCCTCTCATCAGCTTCGTTCTCCTTTTTCTAATTTAAAATGGGCAATAGAATACTTAATGTTAGGAAAAGCGGGAAAAATAGAGAATACCCAAATGGAATATTTGAAAATTTTAAAGGAAAATTGTCAAAGAATAGGAGAATTAATTTCAGATTTATTAATAATTTCAAAAATTGAATCTTTTGGTTTAGAACCAGAAAGAGAAAAATTTTCTTTAAAAGATTTGACAGAAAAGTTAATAAAAGAATATACTCCTTTCGCTAAAGCTTCTAATGTTAAAATAGAGTTCGAAGTTGAAAAAGAAATTCCAGAAATTTTTAGTGATCCTTCAAAAGTTAAATTAGTAATAGAAAATCTTTTAGAAAATGCAATAAGGTATAATAAACCTGGAGGAAAAGTAAAAATAAAAATTTTAAAAAAGAAAAAAGATGTTTATTTTGAGATAAAAGATACTGGAATTGGAATTCCAAAAAAGGTTCAAAAATATATTTTTCAAAAATTTTTTCGCGGAGAAAATGCAAAAAAATGCCAACCTCAGGGTTCAGGTTTGGGGCTTTATATTTGTAAAGAAATTATTAAAAATTTAAAAGGAAAAATGGGTTTTCAATCTGAAGAAAATAAAGGGTCAGTATTTTGGTTTACTTTACCTAAAAAATAATTTTTTATGAAAAAAATTCTTTTTATAGAAGATGAACAAGCTCTCCAAAAAACCTTTGGTGATTTATTAAAAAGCGAAGGCTATGAAATGATTTCTGCTTTAGATGGAGAGGCAGGTTTAAGAATAGCTAAACTTAAAAAGCCGGATTTAATTTTGTTAGATTTGGTATTACCCAGAGTTGATGGTTTTGATGTGTTAAAAGAAATAAAAAAAGACCCCCAACTTAAAGATATTCCAGTTATTATTTTGACTAATTTAGAAAGAATAGAAGATGTTCAAAAAGCTATTGAATTGGGAGCGACTACTTATTTAATAAAGGCTCAATATTCTTTAAAAGAGATAATTGAAAAAATAAAAAGTGCTCTAGGAGAAATACAAAATCAATGAAAATAGATCCTCAGCAATTAAAAACTTTTTTAATTGATGCTAATTTAATTGATGAGGAGAAATTTAAAGAATGTCAAAAAAAGGCTCAAAAAGAGAAAAAAAGCCTTGATGATGTTCTAGTCTCAGAGAAAATTTTAACCCCAGATCAATTAATCAAATTGAAAGCTTATATTTTAGGAATTCCTTTTGTAAGTTTGGAAAAAGAAAACATTCCTCCAGAAATTTTAAAGATTATTCCCGAACCCATTGCTAGAAGACACAATATTGTTGCTTTTAGAAAAAAAGGAAACAATTTAGAAGTGGCAATGTTAGATCCTGAAGATTTGAGGATGATTGAATTTTTGAAAAAGAAAGAACCACATTTAAAAATTTTACCAAGATTAACAGACAGAGCTTCTTTAAAACATGCTTTGAGATGCTATCAAAAAACTTTAGAAGCAGAATTTGGAGAACTTATTCAAAAGGAAGCTACTACTATTAAGACAATAAGAGAAACATCAAAAGAAAAAGAGGAAAAGACAGAGCTTCAAAAAATTGCTACAGAACTGCCAATTGTGAGAGTGGTAGATACTTTAATCAAACACGCCATTTTGCAAAGGGCTTCTGACATTCACATTGAACCTCAAGAAAAAGAAGTTATTGTTCGCTATCGTATTGATGGAATTTTGCATGATGCTATGGTTTTGCCTAAAATTGTTCATCCTGGAATTGTTGCTAGAATAAAGGTTTTGTCAAATTTAAAATTAGATGAACACCGCCTTCCTCAAGACGGAAGATTCAAAATTGAATTGGAAGGTGAAAGATATTCTTTAAGAGTTTCAATTTTGCCTGTATTTGATGGTGAAAAAATTGTTATGAGAATTTTATCTGAAACTGCAAAAACTTACACTTTAGAAGGTTTAGGGCTTTGGGGCAATAGCTTAGAAAATGTTCAAAAGAATTTAAGAAAACCTTTGGGAATGATATTGGTTACAGGTCCTACAGGTTCTGGAAAGACAACTACTCTATATGCGATGTTAGAAATTTTAAATACTCCTCAAGTGAATATTTCTACTATTGAGGATCCTATAGAATATCGAATGCCAAGAATTAATCAAACCCAAGTTAATCCAAAAATTGGTTTGACCTTTGCTCAGGGTTTGAGGAGTCTTTTAAGACAAGATCCTGATATAATTATGGTGGGTGAAATTAGAGATAATGAAACCGCCTCTTTAGCTGTAAATGCCGCACTAACTGGACATTTGGTTTTGTCTACTTTACATACAAATAATGCTGCAGGAGCTATTCCTAGATTGATTGATATGAAGGTAGAACCATTTCTTTTATCTTCTACTCTTAAATTAATTATTGCCCAAAGATTGGTTAGAAAGCTTTGTGGTGAGAGAGAGAAATATTATATGAATCAATCTCAATTAAAAAAATTAGGAGAATACTGCGATTTGAAAAGAGTGGAAAATTTATTAAAAAAAGAAAAGATTTTAAAAGAAAATCAGACTTTAAAAGATATTCCTTTTTGGCATCCAAAACCTTCAAAAGAATGTCCTGAAGGTTATAAAGGAAGAATTGGAATTTTTGAGGTATTACCAGTTACAGAAACAATAAAAGATTTGATTTTAAAAAATGTTCCCGCTGATAAAATTGAAAATCAGGCAAAAAAAGAGGGAATGTTGACGATGGTAGAAGATGGACTTTTAAAGGCAGCAAAAGGTATCACAAGTGTTGAAGAAGTTTTAAGAGTAATTAGTGAATAAAATTATGGAATATGAAATTTTAGGAAAAAAAATTTCAGGTCCTTTCACTATTCCCTCTGGGATTTTAACTACCCAAATTTCTGTTTTGGAAAAAATAGCCAAAGAAATTCCAGAAATTGGAATTTTAACTACAAAGAGTATTGGAGTTGAAAAAAGAGAAGGAAATAGAGAGCCCATTATTGCCCAAATTAAACCTTTTACTTTTATCAATGCTGTAGGTTTGAGAAATCCAGGAGTGGAAAAATTTGCTAAAGAGATTTCAAAGATAAAAATTCCAAAGGAAAAATTTTTGCTTTTTTCAATTTTTGGAAAAGATGAGAGAGAATTTGAAAGAGTTGCTGAAAAATTAAAAAATTTGGGAGATGGTTTTGAGTTAAATTTGTCTTGTCCTCATGCTAAAAATTATGGAAAAGCTGTAGGAGAAAATTATCCTCTGGTAGAAAAAATAGTAAAAAAAGTAGCAAAATTTAAAAAACCAGTTTTTATTAAAATTTCTCCAAATTTAAATATAAAAGAAACATTAAAAAGGGCTATTAGAGGAGGAATTTCTGGAATTGTTGCAATAAATACAAAAGGTCCAGAAAGTTTTATTTTTGATGGCCATTTTGTTTTGTCAAACAAAATCGGAGGTATTTCTGGAAGGGAAATTTTCAAATTGGGAATAAAGTGCGTAAAGGAAATTCGCAAATTTACAAAATTACCCATTATAGCTTGTGGAGGTATTTTAACAGCAAAAGATGTAAGAGAATATCAAAAAGCTGGAGCTAATTTTTTTGGAATAGGATCTGCCCTAGCTGGAATGACTACAAAAGAGGTAAAATTTTATTTTCATGAGTTAATGGAAGATTTAAAAAGAGGAACCAATAACGCAGAGAGATTTTTGAAAGAAAATGGAAATAGATATTATAAAAAGTTTAAAGTAAAAGAAAAAATTTTCTTAGACAAAGAAACCTTTCTTTTAAAATTAGAAGGCAAGCTAAATGTAAAACCAGGACAATTTGTTTTTTTATGGTTACCAAAAAAAGGAGAAAAACCATTTTCTGTCTTAGATGATTTTCCTTTAAGTTTTTTAATTAAAATTAGAGGATTTTTTACCAACCAAATTTCTCAATTAAAAAAAGGAGACAATATCTATTTAAGAGGTCCTTATGGAAATTCTCCTCAAGTTAAAGGGAAAATTCTTTTAGTAGGAGGAGGAACTGGAATTGCGGGACTTTATCTTTTTGCTAAAGAAAACAAAGAAAATTTTGGACTTTTTTCTTTTTCCCAAAAAAGTTTTTTGAATTTTTTACCAAATTTTGAAAAGAGATTTCAGAAAATTTTTTTGGTAACAGGAGACAACAAAAAAGAGAGAGAAAAAAAATTTATTCACCTTTTGAGAAAAATAATTCCAGAAATTAAACCAGATTTTTGTTTAAACTGTGGTTCAAAATTAATGGTAGAAAAATCAATAGAAATTGAGAAAGACTTTTTACCTCCACAAAGGATACTTTCTTCTTTTGATATTTTCACTCCTTGTGGAATTGGACTTTGTGGATATTGTGCTACCAAAAGAGGATTAAGAAATTGTGTTGATGGCACCTTTTTTACTCCAACACAAATTTAACAAAATTTATTTATTATCAAAAAAGAACCTAAAATTGCTGCAGTTTCAGATTTTAAATTAAGTTTTCCCAAATTCAAAATTTTAAAATTTTCTTTTTTTGAAATTTCAATTTCTTTTTTATCCCACCCTCCTTCTGGACCAACAAAAACCGCAAAATTTTTGGGATTTTTAATTTCAATTTTAGAAAAATCTTTTCCTGAAGTATCAAATAAAATTTTTAAATCAAATTGTTTTGCTTTTTCAATTGCCTTTTCAAAACTCAAAATTTTTCCGATTTTTGGTAGAGTTATTCTGTTTGATTGTTCTGTAGCACTTTTGGCAATTTTTTTTAATCTTTCAAAATTTAAATTCAGTTTGACAGTATTTTTTGAAATTATTGGGAAAATTTCTTTGACCCCAATTTCTGTTGCTTTTTGAACTACAAATTCAAAATTTGATTTTTTCAAAATACAACAAAATAAAGAAAGATGAATTTTAGGTTCTCTTTCATTTTCTTTAATTTTTGAAATTTCAACAAAAATTTTGTCTCTTAAAATTTTTTCAATTTTCGCTTCAGCTTCTTTTTTTCCATCAACAAAAATTATTATTTCTTCTTCTTTTTTTCTTAAGACATTTTTAATTCTATGAAAAATTTCTCCTTTTTTAATCTCTTTTTTTCCTTCTTTAATTTCAAAATCTACAAAAAAACGGTCTTTTCTCATGATTTTAAAATACTTAAAAGTTCTTTTGCATTTTGGACAGCAAAACCATGAGCATCGTTATTAAAATAGCAATAAACATTAAATTCTTTTAACCATTTTTTAATCTTTTGTGCCAAATTCAAAATTTCCTCTCTGGTATATTTTGAAGAAAACAAAATTTTTGATCCATGCATTCTTATATAAATAAAATTGGCACTAATTATTTCTTTTTTGGGCCAATGGGGAGAATCTTGAATTACCCAGGCAATATTTTTTTCTTTTAAAAATTGCCAAACTTCTTTTTTAAACCATGTTTCATTTCTGAACTCAAAAGCAAATTTCAAATTTGGAGGAGAATTTTTTAAAAGAACCTCCACAAAATTTTCTAATTTTGAAAAATTCAATTTAAAATTTGGAGGTAGTTGAATTAAAATAGGACCTAACTTTTCTTTTAATTTTAAGGCTCTTTTTAGAAAAATTTCCAAAGGCTTTTTGCAATTTACTAATTTTTTTATGTGGGTAATAAACCTTGAAAGCTTTACCGCAAAAATAAAATTTTTTGGAGTTTTTTGATACCAGCTTTCAAAGACTTTTTCATTCGGCAATCTATAAAATGTATTATTTAACTCTACAGTTTTAAAATGTTGGCAATAATATTCTAATTTTTTTGATTTTGGCAAATCTGGTGGATAAAAGACTCCGTTTTCCCAATGTGAATAGACATATCCCGAAGTTCCAACAAAAAGTTTTTTCATTGATTTTAAATTAAATTTTTAAATTCTAAAGCGTCTTCAAACATTGAAATATTGTTAAAAAATACATAATTTTCTTTTTTATTACAAAATTTCAAAATTTCCTTTAAATCTTTTTTAGTATATTTGTATTTTAAATTATAGTTTGGTTTTCCGTGAAGTCTGAAATAATTAATTTTTCCAAAAAGAGGTTTTTGTTTGAAAGGATCAACACAATGAATTAAATTTAATTTTTGACAAAGTCCTTTTATCGTAGTTTTGTCCCAATTTCCCCTCAATTCTAAGGCAAAAATAAATTTTTTTGTCTTTACCTTTTTAAAAAAATTTTTGATGTTTTCAATATTTATTTTTTCTTGTCTAAAAGAATTAGGACATTGAAACAAAATTATTTTTGCATTTAAAATATTAGCAATTTCAATGGTTCTTTCAAATGCTTCAAATACCTCTTTTGTATTTTTAAAAAATCCATAATTTTCTTTTTTTCCAATTTTTTCTTTTAGTTTTTTGTAAGTAGGACTTGAAAAGGGATGAGTAATGATTTGCCAGCTTTTTATAGTAAATTCAAAATCTTTGGGAGCTAAATTTTTCCATTTTTTGACTCTTTCTATTTTTGGTAATTGATAGAAAGTTTCTTGGACTTCTACTAAATTGAATTTTTCAAAATACTTTTCTTTTTTTACTGGAAAGCCACAACAACCAACCTTGATCATAATTATTTAAAAGATTTTACAAAATCGTTGATATTATCTCAATCTTAGTAATTTTCAATGACTACATTACTTTATATAGAGAGTTTAATTAATCCTATCACTCTTATTTTTTACTTTTGGTATTGTTTATCTAAAACAACACAACTTTTTTAGAAATTTGACAAAACATTTGATTTAATTAAAATAATTTTAGTATGGCAAAAACAAAATCTGCAGGTTCTACAAGATTAGGAAGGGATTCTTTACCAAAATATTTAGGGGTGAAACTTTTTGATGGTCAAAAAGCAAAAGTGGGACAAATATTAGTTCGTCAAAGAGGAACAAAATTTTTACCTGGAAAAAATGTAGGCATGGGAAAAGACTATACTCTTTATGCTTTAAAAGAAGGTATTGTGAAATTTAAGACAAAAAAGAAAGTTAGATTTGACGGTTCAAAAAGAATAGTAAAGATTGTTAATGTTGAATAGCACTTTTGATGAACTCTTTAAATAAAGGGTGAGGTTTGAGAGGCCTTGATTTAAATTCAGGATGAAATTGAACTCCTACAAAGAAGGGATGATTTTTTAGTTCAATTATCTCAACCAAATTTCTTTGAGGATTAACACCAGCAATTTTTAAACCTTTTTTTTCTAAAATTTCTCTAAATTGGTTGTTAAATTCAAAACGATGGCGATGTCTTTCTTTAACTATCAAAGGAGAATTTTTAAATCCACTTTTTCTATAAGCTTTAAAACACAGAGTATTTTTTTCAATTAAACAATCATAAGCTCCCAATCTCATTGTTCCTCCGTATTTTTTTTCTTTCAATAAAATTTTTTGTTCTGACAAAAAATCTATTACAGGATAAGGAGTTTTAGGATCAAACTCTGTAGAGTTTGCATTTTTGAGTCCGCAGACATTTCGGGCAAATTCAATTGTTGCCAATTGCATTCCCAAACAAAGCCCCAAAAAGGGAATTTTTTCTTTTCTACAGAAACTAATAACTTTTATTTTTCCTTCAATGCCTCTTTTTCCAAAACCCCCTGGGATTAAAATTCCATCGAATTTTTTTAACTCTTTTATTTTAGAAGGGTTCTTTTCATATTCTTGCGCCGAAAGCCAGCAAATTTCAGGTTTCTTTTTATAAAACCAACAGGCATGTTTTATAGCCTCAATCACAGAAATATAAGAATCCATTAAAGTAAATTTGCCCGTTTCAAAATATTTACCTACAATTCCAATTTTTACTTGCTCTTTAACATTTTTTATTATTTTTACTAAATTTTCCCACTCGCTTAGATCTTTTTTTCTTTTTTTGAGCCCAAATTTTTTCAAAATTTTTTCTCCCAATTTTTCTTTTTCTAAATTTATAGGAACTTCATAAACAGCCTCAACATCTGGAGCTGAAATTACATCTTCTGGAGCAACATTGCAGAAAATAGAAATTTTCCTTCTTCTTGGTTCATCTAACGGAAGGGAAGATCTTGCCAAAATAATATCTGGCTGAATTCCAGCTTCATTTAACAATCTTACAGCAGTTTGAGTAGGTTTTGTTTTCATCTCTCCAATTTTTTTTGGAATTGGCAAATAGCTAATCAAAATAAAAAGAACTTTTTTGGGAAAGTTCAATCTTAAAATTCTTGCTGTTTCCAAAAATAATAAATTTTGATACTCCCCTACCGTTCCTCCAATTTCAATTAAAATAAAATCTGCCTTTGTAATTTTAGCCAATTTTTTTATTCTAAAAATAACTTCATTAGGAATATCAGGAACTACTTCTACACATCTTCCTTTATATTCTAAATTTCTCTCTTTTTGAATTACAGCCTGATAAATTCTTCCCGTAGTAAGATAATTGTCAGTAGTTAAATTTTCATCTAAAAATCTCTCATAATGCCCTATATCTTGATCGCACTCTACTCCATCTTCAGTCACAAAAATTTCTCCGTGTTCTAAGGGATTCATTGTTCCTGCATCTACATTTATGTAAGGATCAATTTTAATAGCACTTACTTTAAATCCTTTTGATTTTAAAATAGCTCCTATTGAGGCAGTAGCAATCCCTTTTCCAATACCTGACATTACACCTCCAGCTATAAAAATGAAATTTGCCATTTTAAAAGAAATTTTTCTAATCTTTTTTAGGAGTTATTATTACTTTAATTTCAGCCTCCAAATTCTCTTTTAAATGAATTTTGACTGGAAATTCTCCTATTTCTTTTATTGGATTTGAAAGTTCGATTTGCTTTGGTTTAATTTCAAACCCTTTCTTTTTAAGTTCTTTGGAGATTTTTTGACAAGTAATTGATTCAAAAAATTGCCCTTTTTGACCAGTTTTTACTTCAATTAAAATTTCTTGTCCGTCAAGACTTGAAGCTAATTTTTGAATTTCTTTCAATTTTTCTTCTACATTCTTCATTTCTTTTTCTCTTTGGAGTGTTACCCATTCCACAACTTCTTTTGTAGCCAATTTTGCCAGTCCTTTGGGAATTAAATAATTTCTGGCATACCCCGGACTCACCTCCTTTATTTCGTATTTTTTACCCAAATTTTCAATGTCTTTGAGTAAAACTACTTTCATTTTTTATTTTTTATCTCATTTGCTTTATTATTTCAAGCGCTTTTTCTAATTGGGGATCTCTTTCTTTGTTGAAATCTTCATCTGTCATTTTTACTTCAATATCAGGTTTTACTCCCTTGTTATTAATCGAATTTTCATTGGGAGTTAGCCACTCAGCAATGGTAATTTTCAAAAGAGAGCCGTCACTTAAACGAATAGGTTCTTGGACACTTCCTTTTCCAAAAGAAGTTTGGCCAATTAATTTTACATTTCTATTTTCTCTTAAGGCTGCAGCTAAAATTTCAGCTCCAGAAGCGGTTCCTTGATTGATTAAAACTACCATTGGATAATTTAAAAAGATTTCATTTCCAAAAGCTCTTTTTACCTCTTTTTTATTTTTTTCTTTGATAATTACTACTTTATCTCCACTTTTTAAAAACCATCCAGAAATTTTAACAACCTCATTTAATAATCCTCCAGGATTGTTTCTCAAATCTAAAATGATTTTTTTAGCTGAAGAATTTAAAATTTCAAAGGCTATTTTTGAAAATTTTTTATTAGTCTTTTCATTAAACTGATAAATATGAATGTAAGCTATTTCTTTTTCCTTTAATTCCCATTCCAAAGTAGGAATTTCAATTTTGGCTCTTTCAATAATAAATTCTTTTGGTTTTTCCCATCCCTCCCTAAAAATTGTCAATTTGACCTTTGTTCCCTTGGGACCTTTTATTAAACTTGTTGCTTTTTCCAAACTCATTCCTTCAGTAGAAGTGCCATTAATGGCTAAAATTTTATCTCCCGCTTTCAATCCAGCTCTGTAGGCGGGAGTTCCTTTTAAAGGAGAAATTACCTGAAGTTGATTGTTTCTAATTCCAATATACATTCCCACCCCTTCATATTCTCCTTTAATATCTTCTTGAATGAACCTTTCGGTTTCTTTTGGATTATAAAAACTACTATAAGGATCTCCCAAAGATTTTACCATTCCAGAGATGGCTCCATAAAGGATATCTTTGTCAGAAATTTTTTCTTTTTCTAAAAAGTTTTCTTTTAATTTGTAATAGGCTTCCCAAAAAAGAGAAAAATCAAGATCTTGGGGAGGGCAAATTGGGCATTGGGATTTTCCCAGATAAAAGGCAAAACTGACACTACTAATAAAGAGTATTGAAAAAAGAAAAAAAATTAAAGTTTTTTTGAAAGAAAATTTCATAGAATTCTATTTTAACAAATTTTTATTTTAATTCCAATTAAATCTTATTGGTTTGAATTTAATGACTTAAATTCAAAAAAGCCTCATCTAAAAAGACAATTTCATAAATTGGAGAATACTTTTTTATTATTTCCATATTACAAGTTGAAACCACTCCCCTACCTTTTCCTTTCTTAGGATCTATCCCCTATAATTGGTTTTCCTTTAAATTGAGAATTCTCTCTCTTCAATCTGAGCAAAAATAATCCATGTCAATATGTAAAATTACTTTTTTTTATCATAAATTTTTAATTTTGTTTATCAAAACCTAAAATTAATTTGTTAAAAATGGCCAAAATCAGGCCTATACTAAAAAACTCTTTACTCTTTTTTCTCTATGCTATATAATATTTTTGATAATTATAATAATTGATGCCAAAAGAAGAAACAGAAAAACTTCCTCCTCATTCAATCGAGGCAGAAGTTTCGGTTTTGGGTTGTTTAATGTTAGATAAAGACGCGATTTTGAAAGTGGTAGATTTTT
>Ga0190363_1000649_pt1 | contig 20669 bp, 19 predicted proteins | sample 48721867_MG_FD_161272 | JGI IMG/M metagenome (GOLD analysis project Ga0190363, IMG submission 161272) | Hydrothermal vent microbial mat bacterial communities from Southern Trench, Guaymas Basin, Mexico - 4872-18-6-7_MG | ecosystem: Environmental > Aquatic > Marine > Hydrothermal vents >... | reverse complement strand
TCTAAGATTGAGCGTGAAAGTTGAGGAATCAGGGGAGATTACAGAGGAAATGTTCAGTATGCCAGATGAGGAGTTGGATAAGGCGCTCGCCCCCCGGGGCTGAAGGGGCACGTGGGGCTGCTGGACGCCATCCAGACTTTAATGCAAAAACTGGTTGAGAGGCTTGAGGAGACGGATGTTAAGCGCTTCGCAACAGAAGGCTTCGAAAGTGGCAGACGCCTTCATGGACCTCGTATGGGAATGCCTCAGCGCCTGTCGGGAAGGCTCCGAACTTTAAAAAAGCTGGGGGAGCTTGGGGCCAGCACTCAGCCTTGAAGCCGCCGGGCAGCCCACTTAAAGTCCACGTGGAGGTGAGTGGATGATCCATTTCAGGCGGCTCCGGCTTCGAAGGCTCAGCGGAAAGAGCCGACCTAAAGTTCTCAGCGGCAACGGAAAAACCTAATAAGCTGATGGCTGGAGCCTGTAGGCGGTTTCATGCTAGGAAGGTGCGGGGAGGGCGGCGTAACGACGGGAATGAGATAGCCCGGTAATGGCTGTTAGCCAAAGCAGTATGATGAGGGCGCCTCCTTCAAGGAGGTTGAAAGCTAGCCCGGAAACTCCTCCCACCATTTTACCTGTTTAGTAGGGCGTTGGTGGTTTAACCCCCCTAAAAGCCAACCTAAAGCCACTTGAAAGCCTCCACTCCATCACGATACAAACAGTCGTCCTCGTAAAACCAGCCTCTCTCCCATCTTACCTGTACTTCACCGTTTTCCAGATGTTCTCGCCTACAGGGAAAGCATGGTTTTTGAAGCTTACACTTCCTGCTCCCGCTTCATCCTTAATGAGGTGGAGTGGTCAGGCTTAAAGAAGCCTAATGGACCGGTGCAGAACGCTCCCAAGTGGGTTTTTGGCTTCGTCTTTAGGTGCTGGTTGACAGTTATCCTTTTCAAGGATTAGGTTGAAGGTGTTATGGGTGGCTGCCATGCGTTTAGCATGCATCGGCGTGGCATTAACCCTAGGGGCCGTCTCGCTCTGGCTTTTCGAGTTTAACGTTTTGAGCGGGGGTGTAGTAGCGGTGCTCTCATTCCTCCTCCTCACGCTGCTGGTGGGGTTCCCGTCGGCTTTCTCCGAGGCTTCCCTGTCACCTCTATCCCCAACCCTGCCAGGGTCGTTAAGAAGTGTGAGTCGCCGCTTGGAGATCCTAGGGTGGCTTGCTCTGGTGAACGCCATATGGATTTCCTCTCTACTATCAATCGTTGCCGGGTTGCTGCTGGCGGGGCAATCCCTCATCTCCACCCTTCCATGGCCTGCAATGCTCCCTCCAACATACCTCACCGTTTCTCTCCTCTGGTTCTCGGGATTCCACCGCGCCGTGGGCTTCGCCTCCTTCTGGGCTACGGCTGCAGTCTTAGCCTTCGTTCTTAAGCCGTCTAAGAGAGCGGTTTTAACTAGGGCTGCCCTGCTGGCTGCCGCAGCCTCCCTCATGCTCGTAGCAGCCCTAAACGTGGCTTTACCCGGAGGAGTGAACCCAGGAATAAACTATGTTGTTGAGGCATACTGGCCTGGCTGCTTCCTACCCTTACTTTTATCTCTCCCTGTTCTGGGCGTGGGGGCCGGCATGGGAGTTCTCCACCACCATGCCAGAGGGGAGGAAGACGTCGGCTTCCAAGCAACCCTTTACCCCCTAGCGGTCATAGGCCTCGTCTTCCTCTCCTCGATGGCGTTCTTTAGCGGTGGAGGTGCTTCAGGCCTAGTGGACGCTGAACGCTTCGCACTCCCACCAGTAAGCCCGTTAGGGGTTTTCTCCTGGTGGCTTGCATCCTCAGCCACCCTATCCACCCGTCACGGCCTCCTGGGACGGGTTGCCGTCGACTGTTTACTATGCGTGTTCACCATAGTGTCTGCTATGGGGGTTATAGGAGCCCTCGCCTCCGCCTCCTCCACCATCAAGGAGGAGCTTGGGGTTGGCAGAAGCGGCGCCATCACACTATCCGCTGCTCCGGCGGCAACCCTAAGCCTAGTCTTCACCCTTTTTTCTCCTTGGACCCAGCTGGTGTTCCTTTACTGGTGGTTTGCAGGAGTCAACATTTGCCTTGTGGCGCTAGCCGAGGTGGTGGCAGTCGGATGGGTTATGGGCGTGAGCCGCCCACTCAAGCAGCTCAACGTGGAAGCCACAGCACGCGTTAAGAGGCTCCTAGACGTAATCCTTCGGTTCGCAGCCACGCCAGCCCTGCTGGCCACGATCACCCTAACCGTCCTTTCAGCGTTACCTCACGTCTACCTTCTCGCACAGCCCCTCACCCCCCTTACCCCTCTCCCACCCCAAGATGTTTCAGCCATTTTCACCTGCTCGACGCTGGCTTGGCTCTCCTCATGTTTCACCGCCGCCTTCACCCTTAAATGGGCCGCCGAAAGGAGGCGAAGTAAAAAATGATTGAATGGTTCTTCAGGCTTATTTCGAGGTACGACGTTTACGGAGCCCTGATAATAGTCCTCCTCTCCGCCCTCCTCGGCTCGCTAGCATCCGTAGCGTTAAGGAAGATTGGCTACCTGACCCCCCTAGCCGCCGCAACCATAACGCTGGTAACCACCCTCTCCCTTGGAGGATTCACAGTCGTCCTCTACCTTAAATACCTCAGGAAGGTTAAACGTTAATGCCGGCTGCGTAGTTCTGAAGGTACCAGTACTCGTAGTACTTCTCCGGCGGCCTCTCCTTAGCTTCTACCTTGGCAACCTTGCTAGCCCACTCCCGGTACTTCTCGTAAGCCGCCCTAAAGCACCTGTCGGTTACCTCCCTCAGCTTTCTCCTTCTCCCTTCTCCTGAAGCCCCAAGACACTCCCTTCTCGCCCCGTAGGCTTCGTCTAGGAACCTTTTCTGGAGGGGCTCGATCTCGGCTCTCACCTCTCCAGCTAGGCGACTATACCCCTTCATGTGGATCATTCTGGCGAGCTTCTCGTGAACCCACCATGGGGAATCCTCGCTATACTTTCCCTCACCCCTGCTCAGCTCCTCGGGGACTCCAACCCCTCCCATGTATACCGGTATGTAGAGGCTTATGCATGGGGAGGACGATGGGGCAAACCAGTGTAAGTGTTCCTCGTCTGTCAAGTGGCCGACGTAGCTTCCAGCGGTGTTGCTCACAACGCCGGGGCCCGCATGCATGCAGATCGTCGCTTTCTCCTGCGTCCAAGGGTCCCAGCCTCCTCCCCCGTGATCCCTCAGAAAGTCCATCATTAACTCGACGTTTATCCTACCCTTGTTCTCCCTGAGCAGATTCATTGACCTTGCAAGCCTGCCGGCGGCCATCGCTATGGACTCCATTTCACGGTCCCCGTAGCACCCTGCGAAGTTGAAATCCTTTCGGGACTCGCACCATCCCTTCTCGACTGCGTGCTCCACGAGCCCGGGGGAGGCGAGATCCCACCTTTCACCTATCGTGTAACAGTTCGAGATGGAACGCACGTCCCTAACCTTCTCAGCCACCCAGTACTTGTCGGCGGTCTCGAGAACCCACGCCTCACGTGGGTCGGCGATTATGAATGAGTTGTGGTACATGAGCTGGAAGTTCGGGTTTGCGGAGCCACCCTGACCATACTTCTCAATCAGCTCGACTATAACCTTTAAGGCTTTACGCGCCGTTTCAGCCCTTTCGAGGGCAAGCCTGAGGAGGTCCATTCCAAGGAGCCCCGTCTCCCTGTAGGGCTCCTTAGACCAGACAGCCTCGTTTCCTATGGCGACGCCAAACTCGTTGACCCCCATCTCAGCCCCCCAAATCCAGTAAGGGCAGGAGAGGACGACCTCATACGTTTCAGGAACCTGGGGGATCTCGATGTAGGTGCATTTAACCGTTTCCCCCTCCGAGTGCTCCATTCTAGGAAAATACCTGAGAACCTGCGCTTCATTAGGATCCCTGTCACTGTTTTTACCGAAGATCACCGAGCCATCCTCCGTGGAGTTACCCAAAGCCACAAGCGTGTCGCACACTTAAACCACCCTTAAAATGATAATCCCTAATGGGTTTTTTAATTTCCTCCCTAAAGGCAACTATGGTGGGAGCGCCCAATGCACAACAACCCTCATAGTGTTGAAGACGTAAGGGAAACATCGCCATGAACTTTGGCGTTAAAGCGGCTTGACAGCTACAAGGGATTTATAGAAGGCTTTCAATCATTCTTAAAACGCTACGGACCGCCAACCTCGGAAAGACGATCAAATGTCCTCCTCTAAATCGAGCAGCTAAAAGTTCTCTGGCGCTTCTACACGGCTTATACTCTCCCCAGAGCAGCTTTAAAAGCGAAGGGGAATAGTTGGGTTTTAAGGATCTGTTAACTTATTGTTGGCACAACGGTTGGCGGATAAACGAAGCCCACGAAGTGGGTTTGGGTGGGCCGAAGGCGAACCGTTTGTCCGCTGTTAAGTGACCGAGCGGAGCGAGGCAAGGCAACGAAGTTGCCGCAGGGTACCCGCCGTCGCCATAAATTTGTATCATCCTACGTTCCCCATCCTTAAATCGAACCTGTCGAGATTCATAACCTTGACCCATGCTTTTACGAAGTCCTTAACGAATTTTTCCATTGCATCATCGCATGCATAAACCTCTGCCACAGCTCTAAGCTCATCATGATGCCCGAAAATAAGATCAACTCGTGTTGCTTTCCATCTTAGCTCTCCAGTTTTTCCGTCAAAACCTTCAAAGGTATAACGATGCCCATCAGCCTGCCTCCATTCCGTATTCATGTCGAGCAAATTGACAAAGAAATCGTTGGTAAGCACTCTTGGCTTATCTGTAAGAACACCATATTTTTCATATCTGTAAACGGCTCCGAGGACCCTCAGCCCACCGACAAGAACTACCATTTCCGGTACGGTAAGGGTTAAAAGGTGGGCCTTATCAACAAGGAAATACTCTGGAGTGGTGTAAATGTTCTCCCCGCTAATAGTTTCCGGATATTTGAAGTAGTTCCTGAACCCGTCAGCAAACGGCTCTATCCTCTCATAGAATTCAACCTCAACCTGCTCCTGCGATGCATCCACCCTTCCGGGAGTGAATGGAACCTTCACGTTTATACCGGCATCACCGGCGGCTTTTTCTATAGCAGCACAGCCTCCAAGGACAATAAGATCCGCTATAGATAACCTTTTTCTACTCCTTTTTCTTTCCTGCTCTTCGTTGAACTCCTTCTGGATTTTTTCATAAACCTTGATTATTTTCTTCAAATCTTCAGGATGGTTGACCTCCCATTCATTCATCGGATAAAGTCTTATTCTGGCTCCGTTTGCCCCTCCTCTTCTGTCAGAATTTCTGTAAGTTGAAGCAGATGCCCATGCGGTGTAAACAAGCTGGGAAATACTCAATCCTGAAGCAAGAATCCTCTTTTTCAGCTCCTCAATATCATTTTCATCAATTAACTCGTAATCCCTTTTAGGAAGCGGATCCTGCCAGATAAACTCTTCTTCTGGCACATAGGGGCCAACATAGAGGATTTTGGGGCCCATATCCCTGTGTGTGAGCTTGAACCATGCTCTTGCAAAAGCTTTTTCAAACTCTTCAGGGTTTTCTAAAAATCTTCTGGATATTCGGGCATATTTCTCATCGTATCTAAGAGCTAAATCAGCGGTAAGCATCCTGGGCTTGTGCTTTTTGTCGGGGTTGTGGGCGTCAGGAATTATTTCAGGCGCATTTTTGGCAACCCATTGGGGTTTTCCTGCCGGACTTGTTTCTATTTCCCACTCATATTTAAAGAGCAAATGAAGATAATGAACCCCGAACTTTGTGGGTGTAGGAGACCAGACAAGTTCAAAGCCGGAGGTGAAGGTGTTGGGCCCCTTTCCCGTCTTATAGTCAAATTTCCATCCCAACCCCTGTTGTTCTATTGGGGAAGAGGACGGATCTGGGCCCAGGTATTTATCTGACGCTGCTCCGTGGCATTTCCCAAAGGAATGTCCACCGGCAATTAAAGCAACAGTCTCCTCATCATTCATACCCATGTTACTAAAAGCCGCTCTTATTTCTTGAGCAGATGCTTTTGGGTCAGGAACTCCTCCAGGCCCTGCTGGATTGACGTAAATAAGCCCCATTTCAGTAGCAGCGAAAGGCTCTCTGAGTTTCCCCTCTACAAATCGTTCCTTCGCCGTGAGCATCTCTTCCTCTTTCCCCCAGTCGGGGCTTTCATCAGGCTCGAATATGTCTTCTCTACCAAGCCCAAAGCCGATAATCTTTACACCCATATCCTCAAGAGCAACGGTTCCGGCAAGAATTATCAAATCAGCCCATGAAAGCTTTCTTCCGTATTTCTTCTTAATGGGCCAGAGAAGCCTTATAGCTTTGTCAAGGTTGATGTTATCGGGCCAGTTGATTCTCGGTGGAAAATGAATGCTTCCATCTCTCCCTCCTCCTCTTCCATCAAAAATTCTGTAACTTCCAGCACTATGCCAGGCAAGTCTGATAAAAAGAGGACCATAATGCCCGAAGTCAGCAGGCCACCAGTCCTGAGATTTTCTCATAAGGTCTTTTAAATCTTTTATAACAGCATCAACATTCAGTTCCTTGACTTCTTTCAAGTAGTCGTACTCTAGTCCATAAGGGTTGGAGTTTGGGCAGTTTTGCCTCAAAATTTTCAAGTTCAGCCGGTTCGGCCACCAGTCGGTTATCCACCTTTTTCTATGCCTAGATTCCTTTCCTTCCATTTTATAACCTCATTCTTTAAATCCTTTTTTTAAATCCCTTCCGAAAGTTAAATATTTTCTTCTCCAATTTGATGGGAAGCTATCATTGGCTAAGAAGGGCTTGAAATTGCCTTTGGTATTAAGCAGAGAAGAGATAAGCAATAAGCAAATGATGGAAGTTACTACAAACATTAGGCACAAGCTTGTTTTGATGTTTCCTTACTACGCTGGCCTCCGCTTAGATGAGGTTAGAAATCTGAAATGGCAGGACATAGACTAGAACTAGATTTTGATAGGGGTATCATTCTAATGGGTCGGAGATGGAAACTCAATTTTTTTATTTTTTACATCCCACCAACAATAAGCTAACAGAACCGGTTTTAAATCCCTTTTTAACGTTCAGGTTACTCCCTAACTATTAGGTATATTATTAACCCTAGTATTCCTGTGAGTAGGACTATTATCAGCCAGAGTTCAGCCTCCATCCCTCTATCCCTTGCATCCCTGTAAACCCACACTGCTATTATCACATCAACAATGATCAAAGCGCCAACAACTATCATCCATACAACCATGAGCAGGCTGGCCATGAAGAACTGTGCAGGAAACACGTCCAGCATCTTTTCTCCCCTCCACCACTCCTTCTTAGCTTGATTTAAAGGTTTCGAAGGCTTCTTCTATCGGACAACTATCCTAACTCAGGGAAAAGGAAATATTATTTTGTCGCTGATATGGGGTTGATGGCTTCTTGGAGGGATTTCATTTCATGGCTCGCGGGTTTGGAAGCCAGTCCATGATTGCCCCCCTCAAAAAGGCCCTCCTCAGGAGTCCCATCGAGGAGGATGAGCACGTGAAGGACTGGAGGAAGTGGGGCTACTATAGGAAGCCTGACGTTGAGCGTGCAAGAGAAGAACACGAAATGTTCATGGAGACCTTAAGGTGTGAAGGCGTCCAAGTCTTCCTTGTAGAAGACAGCTGTAAGGAGCGCTTGGACGCCGTGTTCACCAGCGACACGGCTACAGTGACTGATAAGGGGGCCGTAATCCTCAGGATGGGTAAGGAGCTAAGGAGGGGGGAGGAAGAGGAGGTGAGGAGGAGGCTGGTGGAGCTCGGCGTCCCCATACTTGGAGAGATCCACGGGGATGCAACGCTTGAAGGAGGAGACATACTATGGTTAGACCGGAGAACGGTGGTTGTAGGCCGATCATACCGGTCAAACAGCCTAGGGTTCGACCAGTTCAAACACCTCGTTGAAGGATTCGTTGAAGTGGTGGAGCAGGTGGACCTGCCACACTGGCATGGCCCGGGAAAATGCCTCCACCTCCTCTCCCTGATAAGCATGGTAGACGAGGACTTAGCCGTAGCCTACCCTGAGCTAATCCCGGTCCCCCTCGCCGAGAAACTCAGGCTCAGAGGCGTCAAACTGATAACAGTCCCACCCAGCGAGTTCAAGACGCAAGGCTGCAACGTATTAACCCTAAAGCCTAGGAAGTGCGTGATGGTTGCTGGAAACACGGAAACTAGGAGGGCGCTGGAGAGGGAAGGGGCGGAAGTGATAGAGTTTGAAGGGGAGGAAATATGCATTAACAGGGAGGGTGGGCCAACCTGCATGGTATGCTCGATCCTAAGAGAATACTAAAGCAAGATTCAACATGGGAGCGAAGGAGAAAAAATGGGTTTAGAGGTGGCAAAATTACTTGGCAGCCACCCACGGGTACATTTCCTTAAGCTGTGCTATGGCTTCCTTCACCTTCTCCGTTGGATACTCGTAGGCTTGCAGCTGGCCATTGTTGTATGCATCGTACGCCTGCAGGTCGAAGAACCCGTGGCCGCAGAGCGGGAAGAATATCGTCTTCTCCTCGCCTGTCTCCCTACACCTGATAGCCTCGTCTACTACGGCTTTGATCGCGTGTGCGGGCTCCGGAGCCGTAAGCAACCCCTCACTCTTAACGAAGAGTGTTGCAGCATCGAAGACCTCAACTTGATTGTAAGCCACAGCCTTCACGTGTCCCTCCACGTTGAGCAAGCACAGGGTTGGAGCCATCCCATGGTAGCGTAAGCCTCCGGCGTGGATGGGTGGAGGTATGAACATGTGCCCGAGCGTGTGCATCTTCAGGAGCGGGGTTAGCCGTGCTGTGTCCCCGTGATCGTACATGTAGTAGCCCTTCGTCACCGTCGGGCATGCCTTAGGCTCAACAGCGACGAACTCGACGTCCTTAGGCGCCCTCCCTGAAACCTTATCATAGTAGAACGGCCAGAACGTCCCCGAGAAGCTGCTGCCTCCTCCTATGCACCCTACGACCACGTCTGGGTAGTCGTCGACGAGCTCAAACTGCCTCTTAGCCTCCAACCCTATCACGGTTTGGTGAATTAGAACGTGGTTAAGCACGCTTCCGAGAGTGTACTTAGTGTTCTCACTGCTTAAAGCGTCCTCGATGGCTTCACTTATCGCAACGCCCAGGCTTCCCGGGTTATCAGGGTCGCTTCTCAAGATGCGCCTGCCAAACTCCGTCCTCTCACTTGGACTCGGCAGCACCTCAGCCCCCCAGCACTCCATGAGGATCCTCCTATACGGCTTCTGCTGATAGCTCACCTTAACCATGTAAACGGTCGCATCCATGCCGAACATCGCGCAGCCAAAGGCTAGGGCGGATCCCCACTGCCCGGCTCCGGTCTCCGTAGTGAGCCGCTCAACACCCTCCTTCATGTTGTAGTACGCCTGAGCCACGGCTGTGTTTGGCTTGTGGCTTCCCGGGGGGCTAACCCCCTCATACTTGAAGTATATTTTCGCCGGCGTCTTCAGGGCTCTCTCAAGGTTCACAGCCCTGTAAAGGGGGGTTGGCCTCCATATCCTGTACACCTCCCTCACTTCATCAGGTATTCTTATCCATCTCTCCTGGCTGACCTCCTGCCTCACAAGCTCCTTTGCGAATATCTGCTCCAGCGTACTTGGGTTTATAGGCTCCCCGTCGGGGCCTAAGGGTGGCGGGAGCGGCTTCGGCAAGTCGGGGAGTATGTTATACCATTGCTTGGGTATTTCCTCCTCTTCAAGCAAGATCTTCCTTTGCTGCACGTTTTCCACCTTTCCCACTGTGCATTCATCACGGCTTTTACGAACACAAGTATCTGTAAAGGTTAAATTTAAATCTTACGTGTACATAAATGTACATGGTGGTGGGGATGTGGAGTAGGATAGCAAGCTACTTCAAGGAGCACCCGAAAAGGTTGGCTGTAGCTAAAGTTCTCGTCGAGAACGGTCTAAGCATCAGAAACGGGAAGATTTATTGTAACGAGATCGAGATACCGCCGGTGAGGGTGGCTAGGGTTGCAGGGGTCGACCGGAGGACGGTGATGGAAACAATCAAGATGATAGAGAGGGATGAGGAGCTGAGGACGATATTCGCACTGATAAAGAACGCTGGAATGTCCCTTAAGGATGTTGCACGCCCACTCAACCTCGGGGTGGTCGAGATCACGCCTGACGACCCGAGGACCGTAGGAATAGTTGCAGGGGTGACCTCGATCATAGCCCGAGAAGGGATAAGCATCAGGCAGGCTCTAACAGATGACCCCGAGCTGAGCCCTGACCCAAAGCTAACAGTGATAGCAGACCGCAAAATCCCAGGGGAACTAATTCCGAAACTACTAAAGGTGAAGGGGGTAGCTAAAGTTTCAATCTATTAAGGGTAAGCGTACACCAGAAGAATTCTTTAGCAGGAGGCATGGCTGGTGGAATTCCTGTTAGCATTAAACTTGGAGTTGAGTTCGGGGAGTAAGAGAGCTGGTTCTCCCCCTGCCTGCAGTATTTACAGGATCTTGTACAGGGGGGTGTTCTTGTCCTTAACTTCGTATCCTCCTGTGACTAGGCTATAGGTGAGTATTGCGTCGGCTGCGGCGCAGCTTGGGAAGACGGTGTCAGCCGCCTCGACTGGCCCGTAGAGGATGAAGTCTGCTCCGAAGCATCTGACGAACACGTTTAGGGCTGCTAGGCAAGCCCTTTTAACTTGTGGTTTGAACTCCCCCGCTTTCCTCCACGTGTCGAAGGCGTTTGCAGGCGAGCACCCAGATGGCAGGCCGAGCTTCTCTTTAACCATTTGGATGGAGGCTGCCGTGTAGGCTATGCTTGCCACGTCTAACACTGACAGGTCCACAAGCACCTTCTCGATGCCTGCTTTCTCCGCCTTCGCGATGAGTCCGTCATTCCCCTGCAGGATCCTCATTTTATCCTCTGGCTCGAACTCGTACTCGCTGAATGCCAGCACTATCGCCGCTTTCAACCCTATGTCCCTGATCTTCTCTATTTCTTCCCTTGACGCCTCGGGGTTGATGGAGTTGTACACTATACGCTCTCCTAATCCTACCTCTACGGCGTGCTTGCATGCTTCGAGGCGTGCCTCAGCTAGGGGTGAGTCGACTAGGATCGGCGAGTCCGTAGCTTCCGAGGCGAACTCCACGTATTTCTTTAATGCTTCGGCTGTCCTCCCGACGACGTCTAGCATGCAGGGGTTCCCCGTCTCGTCGGACAGCTCGTCCTGGCATGAAACGAGCTCTTCAGCCTTCCCCCTGTCAAACAAACCCTTCACGGGGTCGCTCACTATCTTGTGTCCCTCGTAGAAGATCGTTCCAATGAGGACTGTTGGGTTTTCCCCTGGCTGCCCCCCGACGCGGACGCCTGCCACATCGTAAACTTCCTGCTTCCTGCCAAACTTTAGAAGCGTCTTCGAAGCCCCCTTTAAATGGTTGAAAAAAGGGGTTGAGGTGTGGGTGGCTTAGCTTACTCCGAGGAGTTCCTTGGCTGCTTTCACGGCTCCCTCGACGTCTCCCGCCCATCCGTCGGCTCCAGCCTTCTCAGCCCACTCCTTAGACGTTACGGCTCCGCCCACCAGTACCTTATACTTGTCTCTGACCCCCATCTCCTTTAATATCCTTATCAGCTCCTCGAACTTCGACAGGGCGGGGGTGAAAACTACGGAGACCGCTATTATGTCGGCTCCTATCTCCTCCGCTTTCTCGTAGAAGTCCCATGGTTCAAGGTTCTCGCCTAGGTCGTGGACTTCAAATCCGTTGATCGTTAGGAAGGTGCTAACAAGGTTCTTCCCAATGTTGTGTTTGCTTAGCATGGTTCCTATAACAACCTTCTTCTTAGCCTCGGCCTTCTCCCTAGGCAAAACCTTCTCTATCATCTCGATGCATTCCCTAGCCAGCTTGCTGCCCTTCACCAAGTCCGGGATGAAGGCTTCATGCCTTTCAAACTTATCCCCTAAATCGTAGAGTCCCTTAACTATGCCATCCTCTAAAATCCTGACGGGGTCGACGCCCTCGTCGAGGAGCCTCTTAGTTATATCCTTCGCTTCGCCTTTAATTTCAGCTATAGCCTTCCTGAGATCCTCAATGTTCACATTTACTCCTCCACTCAATTCACGTAATAGAAACGTGGTTTTAGCTTTTACCGTTCTGGCGGCTCTCTTGTCAGCTCCCTTGCGGCTATGTATCCGAAGCATATTCCCGCTCCTATCGTGATGCCGCTGCTCGGGTATCCTCCCCCCGAGACGGCTGCCGTCACGTTCCCTGCGGCGTAGAGTCCAGGTATGGGCTTATCGTTATAGTCTAAAACTTGCGCCTTCGTGTTTATCTTTAATCCTCCACATGAGCCGAGGCATCCAGGGTATACTTCTATGGCGTAGAATGGAGGTTTCTCTAGGGGTCCAAGGGTTGGATTGGGTTTCCAGTTCGGATCCCCGTAGAACCTGTCGAAGTAGCTTTCTCCACGGTGGAAGTCTGGGTCATACCCCTCCTTAGCATACTTGTTGAACCTTTCCACCGTTTCCTCCAGCCCGTCCGGGTCTATCCCAGCCTTCTTTGCGAGGCCCCTCAGCGTGTCCGCCCACTTAAAGGGTGGATCGGTCGGCTCTGCTCCGGGATACAGTGTGAATATCGTGTAGGTCTGGTGGACTCTCTCATCGAAAATCATCCATGCTGGAATGTTCGGATACTCGTGCTTGTTCGGGTCCCAAGTGTGCATGGCCCTCGTAAAATCGAAGTAGTTGGCTGCCTCATTAGCAAACCTTCTGCCGTACTTGTTAACTATTATGACGCCGGGCAGAACCTTCTCGAAGAAGACCCCCCTGTAGTAGGGTTTCCCGTCGTACTCGTCCCCCGTGTGCACCGTTGGGAACCACCACGCTTCAGACATTAAGCCTACCTGTGCTCCAACCTCCATCGCCATACGGTGCCCATCACCTGTGTTATGCGGCGGAGACATGGGCCCCTTCATCGGCCCCCTGAGGAATGCTTCAGGCATCTTATCGTGCCATTCGAACCCTCCAGTCGCGAGGATCACACCTTTCCTAGCACGGATCCTCAACTCTTTCCCCTCATGTTCAGCTATGACGCCGACCACCTTGCCGTTCTCCGTTATCAGCTTTCGAGCTGGAGTGCTATACCTGATTTCTATCCCTCTATCATGGCAGGAGTGCAGTAGGCGGGCGATCAGAGCGGTCCCCCAGCCGTAAATTCTGTCCTTCATCCTTTCCTGGATAAGGTTAAAGTCCCAGCCGCCAGTCATCATGGTCGCCATTCCACCCCACTTGACAAGCTCCTCTAAGAGTAGGGGCACGCTGACCGGCGAGAGCCTAACCCTCTCAGCAACCTCGGATGGAAGCGAGTTCAAGCTTACGAGCTTCGCCTCCATTATCCTCCCGCCCTTAGCGGCCCCCTCCCACTCCGGGAAGTAATCCGGCATCAGGGTTACATGAGACCACTCCACGCGGGTGTTCTCCTCCAAGTAGTCGCATGCCTCGCTCACGGTGTCTATGTACGTTCTGATCAGCTCGTCGCTCGACCTTCCTGCCGATATGGCCTTCATGTACTTGAATGCTTTCTCCTTCGAGTCAGGAGCCTTAACCCACTCCTTCTTCACCGGATCCCAAAACTCCGGCTGAAACCCCTCCCTGATAAACCTGTTATTGGGAACCCACACGGCTCCGCCTGAAACGGCGCTTGCCCCCCCAGCCTTATCCGTCTTCTCCAGCACGATGACCTTAGCACCCCTATCATGGGCGACTATAGCGGCAGTCAGCGCCCCAGCCCCACTGCCAACGACAACCACATCCGCCTCTAAATCCCACGTAGACATTCCTCCTCACACCTCACCACCCGAAGTGCAAGAGAATACTTTAGAGTTTTTAAGTATAAATTTCTAACTGAAGTTTCTCACGCTACTGAAATTTCCTCGTGAAGATGCTACATGTAGAAGTCGGCCTTAAAGGCTTTTCGAACAGGCTTGCAAAGCAAACAGTGATGGCAGCCGGCTACTTCAACACTTTTGCTTTCAGCATCGCTAAGGTGTCCCCCCATCGCCTTTCACAAGGATCTAAGCTGGGTGGTTGAGGCACGTGGATTAACTCACGGTGAAAGGGGAAATCTATAAAAGCTAGAATTCTCCCCTTTTAAGAAATTAGAAGGGTTGGAAGGGGTTGATGTAGTGTCGCTTCTATGGGAAGTGTTAGAGAGGTCTCAGACGGGGCCTCTAATGAAGGAGGAGGAGTTTGAAACCGAGTTTTTCCCTTCAAAGATAAAGGAAATAGTGAAGGAGCACGGGATAAAGTATGACCCGGAAGAGGTTGTTATGACCGACCCGAACATGGCTGACGAGATCTTCGAGGCAGGGCTTGAGCTCTTACTTGAGGTCGGACTCTACAATAAGGATACGAAGCGCATAGTTAAGTTCACGGAGGAGGAGATCAAGGAGGTTCTTGCCACTAGGAGGAGGGAGCTGGTTTTAGGTGAGGGAAGAGACCAGATCGTGCTGAAGCTGAGGAAGCCTGAGGATAGAGAGCCGCCTAAGACGTTCCTCCCCGCCGGGATCCTAACCAGTAACATAGAGCTGTATAAGGCTTACGTGCTGTCCGCAGCGAAGGAGCCTGTTGCAGACGGGCTGATAGCATTGCCACTGCAGGGTATAGGTGACTTGAAGCCTACCACCGAGACGCCTAGTGAAACCCTCCTCGGCTTAACCGAGGGGTTCATACTGAGGGAGGCTGCTATCCGTGTTGGCAGGCCCGGAATGTACCTTGGCATCCCCATGAGCGTGTCGAGCGCTAAGGCTGTGATGGGCTCCTTCCACCCTGCAGGGTACACGAGGTACAACTGCATGTGCCCTGTCCACATAATACAGGACATGAGGATCGACTACGACAGGCTTAACCTTGCCTTCTTCGCCCAGCAGAACGGAATAAACCCTTGGATTAGCAGCTGCCCAACAATGTACGCCTACATCGGGGGGCCGGAGGAGGCTGCCGTTGAGGGAATCGCCCACGTCCTCGGCATGATGGCTTACTCGGGTGGCTCCTTCGCCCAGGCCATGACGGCCACGGTTGAGGGACGATATGAGGGGAGGGACGTCTACTGGTCTAACTCGGCGCAAGCCCTCGCCGCTGAGAGGAACATAAGGGTTCCATGGATAAGCTATGGGAGCGGCGTCACAGGCCAATCAGCCACAGAGGTCTCCTTCTACTCCATAGCGGCGACCGTCGTAATGAACACGATATCAGGCATGGAGGGGATGTGGCTGACCGGAGGAGTCCCCGGGATAGAGGGCAGGTGGGGGGGAGAGGTTGCGAGGGCTGCCGCAGGAATCAAGGTGAGCGACGGAGTGGAAATAGTGAAGGAGCTCCTTAAACGCTACGAGGATAAGGCCAAGGTTGGGCTTCCAAAGGAGGACCTGATACTTGAAACCTACGACATGAAAACCCTAACACCCAAGAAGGAGTACCTGGAATTATACTCGAAAATGAAGAAGGAGCTCCAGGATCTGGGGCTGGACTACGAAGCATGGTAGCCTACTGAGAACCCTCCTTCTTTAACCTCCTTCTTTTTAGCGGGCAGCCCGGGTTGATGGCCTCCGCCTACCCAAAGTAACCCCTCGAAGACCTTCCAAGAAAACCCGAATTTCCTTTTTGAGAGTAATCGTGTATGAATGGTTAAATGCCCCGCCTGTTTTCCGGGCTTTGCCACGAGAGGTGTCAGGCGAAAAGGCTAGAGCTCCCTCCTTACCCCATCAGGTTTCTTACGTGCTTTAACCTTCCTTCTCATTGTCCAAATGCCGCCCTGTTTCCAGAAGCCTTATCTATCATCCTCCCCTAAGTTAGTTCGGGGAGCTATTATGGTGGGAGGGTTAAGCTGCCTGGCGGAGCCCTATAGGAGCGTGGTGAGAAGGGTTCTGGACCGCCTCCTCAGCTCCTTCGGCGACAGGCTTGTCAGCCTTGTCGTTTTCGGCTCGGTTGCCAGGGGGGACGCCAGGAGGGACAGCGACCTGGACCTCCTCGTGGTCATAGATGGGCTCCCAAGGTCTAGGTTTAAAAGGTTCGACGTTTTCATGGAGGCTTTGGGGGGAGAGTTCGAAGACTACCTTGACGAGCTGATGGACAAGGGCTTCTACGTGAGCATATCCCCCGTGATAAAGGAGCCTGAGGAGGCCTCCAAGCCCTCCATCCTGTACTTGGACATGGTCGAGGACTCCGTGGTGGTTTATGATAGATGCGGCTTTTTCACGGGTGTGCTTGACAGGCTTAGGAGGAGGCTGGATGAGCTGGGGGCCGAAAGGGTCTGGGTGGGGAAGAAGTGGTATTGGAGGCTGAAAAAAGGCTACAGGTTCGGCGAGGTCATCACGCTTGAATAACCTGAAGCTGGCTGAGTCGAACATCAGGCAAGCCGAGGAAAGGCTGAAGCATGCAGGGGAAGCCCTCACCTCAGGCAACTACCCCTACACAGTGAGGCAGTGCCAAGAGGCGGTGGAGCTACTGTTAAAAGCGGCGTTGAGGATCGCCGGCATAGAGCCACCGAAGTGGCACGATGTTGGACCAATAATAAGGAGGGAGCTCGACAGGTTCCCGCAGCGCTTCCGCGACGAAGTAGACTTCATAGTGTCCGCTTCGAGGAGGCTGAGAAATGAGCGGGAAAGATCAATGTACGGCGACGAGGAAACAGGCTTGCCACCAGAAGAACTATACACTAGGCTCGACGCCGAACAAGCACTAAGCGACGCTTTAAAAATAAGAAGACTGGTCTTGGAACTGCTCGGCGAAGCCTCCGGGGGGAGGAATGAATCCTCTTAGCGGTGCCAGCCGAGCAGTGAAATGTGTAATCCTTGGAGGGGGTCGCTAGCTTAGGATTGCACCCGAGCTCGCCGACGACACTGCCTTCAAGTACCTTTTAAGGTATCCCCTCCTAGCATGTTCAGGCGGATTCCAGCTCCATCTTCTCCTCCTATCCTCCAGCTCCTCCCCGGAGACGAGGAGGTCGATCCTTCTCCGTGGCAGGTCTATCCTCACCGTGTCGCCGTCCCTCGCCAGCGCTATGGGTCCGCCTTCAGCCGCCTCCGGGGATATGTGCCCAATGCATATCCCTCTTGTTGCGCCCGAGAAGCGTCCATCGGTGAGGAGAGCCACCTTTTCACCCATCCCCATACCAGACACGGCCGCGGTGACGGCCAGCATCTCCCTCATCCCAGGTCCGCCACGCGGCCCCTCATACCTTATCACCAGTATGTCCCCCTCCTCAACCTTCCCTTCCATGACTGCTTTCATGCACTCCTCCTCTCTGTCAAACACCTTGGCTGTCCCCTCCATCACCACGTCTTCATCCTTCAACCCTGAAAGCTTTATTACGCTTCCCTCAGGTGCAAGGCTACCCTTAAGTATCGCTATTGAACCATGCCCTCTAACCGGGCTGCTAGCCGGTCTTATTACGTCACGTCTCAGAACCTTCGCCCTCGCAGCGGAGTCCCTCAGCCTCCCATACACCGTCCTCGCGTCCAAGTCGAGGCGCTCGGATAGCTCGGAGAGGAGAGCTGGGACGCCTCCCGCCTCCTCCAAGTCCTCCATGGTGTGGCTTCCCCCGGGAGCCAGCGTGCAGAGCTGGGGTGTCGACCTGCTTACCTCCTCGAATACGTCGAGGCTCAGGCTTATCCCCGCCTCCGCAGCTATAGCCGGCAGGTGGAGGACTGTGTTGGTTGACCCGCCGAGGGCTACATCCACCGTTATGGCGTTCCTGAAGGCCTCCTCCCCCATCACCTCCCGCGGCTTAAGGTCCTCCTCCACGAGCTTGACAGCCACTCTACCGGTTTCTACGGCTATACGCTCCTTCTTGGCGGAGCATGCGTGTGCAGTAGCGCATCCGGGAAGGGACATCCCCAGCGCCTCGGTCAGGCACGCCATGGTGTTAGCCGTGAACATGCCGTTACACGAGCCAGCCCCGGGGCAAGCCACGTCCTCCATCTCCGCCAGCTCTTCTATGGTTAACTCGCCCTTCTCGCACCGCCCGACCGCCTCGAACATGCTTGCCACGCCCACCCTCTGACCCCTGTAAACCCCTGAGGGCATTGGCCCCCCCGTCAGGACAATCGATGGAATGTTCACCCTCGCCGCGGCCATCAGCATTCCAGGAGTTATCTTGTCGCAGTTGGTTATGAGGACCATTCCGTCAAACCTGTGGGCTTCAACCACGAGCTCCACAGAGTCAGCTATCACATCCCTTGACGGGAGGGAGTAGCGCATCCCAGCGTGCCCCATCGCTATCCCGTCACATATTGCTATGGTGTTGACCTCGAATGGAACCCCGCCCGCGCCGCTAACACCCATCTTGACGAGCTCGGCAAGCCTCCTCAAATGGACGTGCCCCGGGACGATCTCACTGTAGCTGTTAACCACCGCTATGAACGGCCTGTCAAATTCTTCATTAGTAACTCCAACTGCCTTAAGCAACGCCCTATGGGGCGCCCTCTCAACACCCCTCTTAACCTCATCACTCCTCAAACAAACACCCCAGAGAAAAAACAAATGAATTAACACTAAATCAACAGGCGACATTAAATTAATAAAAATAAAAAGTTTATCTTTCTATTCCAGCTAGCTTTCTTAGTTCTCTGCCTACTGTTTCGATCTGGTGGCTGGCCATTTTGTCCATTAGCTCTTTAAGCTTCCTCTGTCCTCCCCTGTATTCTTCAACCCACTCCTTGGTGAAGGAGCCATCCTTCACCTTTTTAGCGGCCTCCTTCATGTTCCTCTTAACGTTCTCGTCTAGTACTCTTGGCCCAACCGTTAATCCCCCGTACTTCGCCGTGTCGCTGACCGCCTTAAGCATGCCTGTGATCCCTCCCCTATAGATCATGTCCATTATTAGCTTCGCCTCGTTAAGCACCTCGAAGTATGCCACCTCAGGCTGGTATCCTTCCTCCACCAGAACCTCGAAACCCTTCTTTATCAGCTCCATCAACCCGCCTACTAGGACGCACTGCTCCCCTATCAAGTCCGTTTCAACCTCCTCCCTGAACGTAGTCTCTATCGCCCCAGCCCTAGTGGCCCCTATCGCCTTAGCGATGGCTAATGCAATCTTCATGGCCTGCCCCGTGTAGTCTTGGTGTACCGCCACCAGGGCTGGCGCCCCAAACCCTTCCAAGTATAACTCCCTAACCATGGCTCCCGGGCTCTTAGGGGCCACCATGAACACGTCCACTGTTTCAGGGGGCTTTATGAGTTCATAGTGGATGTTGAAGGCGTGTGCGAACCCTAAAGCCGCCCCATCCTTAAGGTTTGGCTCCACCTGCGCCTCGTAAACTTCTGGCTGAACCATGTCCGGGATGAGCATCAGGATCACGTCAGCCTTGCTGACTGCTTCGGGGACCTCGAAGACTTGGAACCCGTCTGTCGAGGCTGCATCCCACGACTTCCCCCGTCTTAACCCTAGGATCACGTTCACCCCGCTGTCCCTTAGGTTTAACGCTTGAGCCTTGCCTTGGCTTCCGTAGCCTATCACCGCAACAGTCTTCCCGTTGAGGATCGAGGAGTCAACATCGGCGTCCTTATAAATCTTAGCCATTTATACCTACCTCCTTCACGGTCGGCTCGGCTCCCCTTACGACTGCCGTTATCCCCGTCCTAGCTATCTCGACTATGTTTATTTTCCCTACTTCCTCTATAAACTTATTTATCCTGTCTGGGGTGTCGACAAGCTCCACAGTGACCGTCCTAGGGGTCATGTCCACGATGTGCCCCCTGTACCTGTTAACCTTCTCTATGACCTCCGACTGGAGGCCGTTGTTTGGCATGCTCACCTTTATCAGGGCGAGCTCCCTCACGATCATGTCTTCCGGCTTAAAGACCACTATGCTTACAACCTCAACCAGCTTATCAAGCTGGTAGACCACCTGGCTCAGCTCCCTCTCCTCGCCGTAGATTGTGAACGTCATGCGTGATATGCCCTCATACTCGGTTGAGCCAACGGTTATCGTTGCAATGTTGAAGTTCCGCCTCCTTATCAGGCTTGTAACCCTGAATAGCACCCCGGGCCTATCCTCGACAAGCGTAACTATCACGTGCATCCCGTCACTTCTACTCATGGGTAATGACCTCCCTTAAGCTTCTCCCCGGCGGAACGAACGGGAACACCTTTTCGTCAGGCGATATTCTGACGTCTATTATCGTGGTTACCTCGCTCTTAACTCCCGCCTTAACGGCCTCCTCGAAGTCTCCGTAGGACTGCACCGTGAAACCCTGAGCTCCATGTATCTCAGCGAACTTTGCCAGGTCAGGGTTCCCGCTGAGGTCTGTTGCCATGTACCTTTTACCGTAGAAGAGGGTTTGCCACTGCCTAACCATTCCAAGCCACCCATTGTTGAGTATCACAGCTATCACCGGCAAGTCTTCAGCCATGGACGTCACAAGCTCCTGGCTTGTCATCATAAAGCTTCCATCCCCGTCGACGTCTACGACCAGCCTTCCGGGGGCTGCCGCCTTCGCCCCGACAGCAGCTGGAAAGCCGAAGCCCATGGCTCCTAGCCCACCTGAAGTGATGAACGTTCGTGGACGGTAAACGTCGAAGAACAGTGCTGCCCACATCTGGTTCTGGCCAACCCCCGTGGTTACAATAGTGTCTTCTGGGACTGTCTTCCTAAGCATTCTCATCAGGACTCCCGGCTTAAGGTCGCCTTTAAGGTCGTAAACGGACTTTGCCTCCTCCTTTA